>JAEEGL011389920.1_pt1 | contig 94004 bp, 70 predicted proteins | sample 9134231 | NCBI WGS metagenome assembly JAEEGL01 (sample SAMN16246548, study PRJNA631951) | gut metagenome | biome: gut microbiome; feature: rumen; material: fiber-attached | host: Bos | place: Iran: Karaj | collected 2018-10 | reverse complement strand
GTTAGATGTTAAGGAACTTTATTGGAGCAAAATATATGAACTAACTCCACAATGGAAGCATAGCGGAGAACTATCTGTGCTTGGTGATGCAAGTGGTGTTGGTCCCCTTACGAGGCAAACTATTGGAGATGTATCACTTAGCGGAAACACGCTGTATTTCAACGGAACAACAGGCTCAACTATAAAATTTGATGGTTTTGGTGCTGTAGGTGGCGCATTATCAATTTGGTATAGATATGAAAGTACTATTTCAGGAAATCAATTATTGTTTATAGACCCTGTTAGTAAAATGGCTGTAGGGTATAATGGTTCGGGGGCATTCATTGTTTCAACAGTTAGCCAAGCACGATATTCTGCAACAGGAGCGACGGCTAATAAGTGGAACCATGTTGTAGTGAATTATGGTACTGACGGTAAGGCAACAGGATGTTGGGTTAATGGTGTAACGCCAGCAACTGCTTCGACAGAATATTGGTCAACTGCGGGCACTATCGCTTGCGTTGGGGCAAGAGCCAAGTCCGCAACTATAGACGCACCGTTCAAGGGGTATATTAACGAAATAAAGGTATTTCAGTCACAACTAACAGCCAACGATGTTCAATATTTGTATAAGAGGGGCTTAATGGATAACAATTGGACACCCGACGAACCTGTTTGGCTAAGAATACTTCACCACAATGCTCCCGCAACAAATTTATTTACGCAAGCCAACTGCAAAGACAATGACGATGAAAACCTTTTCTCGAAGTTAAAAGTGTTGTTCGACAACGATAATTTTAGGAGGGCGGATGGTAATTACGAGTTTATGGCCAAGGAAAGGTTGGAAGCAAATTCAGCGGAACAGGTTTATAGATGGACGCAAACTTCAAACCCTACAGCAAGTACTTGTACGGGATATAACTTAATTTCACAGACGAATAACCCTGGAAGGAATTTTGGCCTTTCTTTTGGGCCTACTGGCAATTGTATTTTTTCGAATAAAAATGCGTGGTGGTGCGCGGTAGGCTGTTGGACGGCATATCAAGGGGGAATCCCTGGCTTCAATAATGTTGTCAAGACGGGTTATATGGACCTCTATGTAAGAGCAGATAAAGGTGGAGTTCCAAGTGAATATGTGGAATTGGAGTATATACAATCAACAGGAACACAATACATAGACATTGATATTACACCAAGCACAACAACAGAATTAATTGTTGATGCGGCATTAACTGAGGTTGGTGCAAATATAACTATTGCAGGAAGCCACTATATGACAGGAACTACTTTGGTTGGAAGATTCCATATGGGTACTTATCAATCAAAATGGCACTTTGGTGTTGGTGGAAATTCTGCGTGGTATAATTTTACTTCGCCAACACCAGATACTAGTAGGCACACTTTTCGATTAGATGGAGTCGGAAATTCTTATGTTGATAGTAACACATATAAAATAAATGGAAGCATTACGAGCGCTACAACGATAGGATTATTCTGTGCGCATAGATTTACAGCACCAAGCACAAACGAATATGTACAAGCGACAAAAATGAAACTTTATCGTGCTACTGTAAAAAATGGAGGAAGTGTTGTGGCAGATTTAGTTCCTGTTAAGAGAATTTCTGATAGTGTTGTTGGAATGTATGATATAATAAGACAAATGTTTTTTACGAATGTTGGTAGCGGAACATTTACCGCAGGGCCTGAAATTTAATAACGATTAAAGTTTTTTGAAACATGTTAAAAATTTGGTTACCGTTTAATGAAAATTTGAAAAATAACGGTTTAGATAGTAATACTATTGCGATAAATGGAAGTGTATCATATGCCGATGCCATATTTGGCAAGGGTTTGTCATGCAATGGGTCAAGTTATTTGACTGTTTCACCATTTACTTTAGGTACTAAGGCAACTTTTGCTTGGTGGGCAAAAACAAACGATAATAGCGCAATGTTTTGGGTGGTAAACGCTAAAGTTTATGCCCATCTGAATTTTTGGCTTCATAGTAAGAAATATTATCTAAATGTTGGTGATTCGCTTAACAACCCATTTCAAAATAACGGAACGGATGTTGTTGGATATGATGATAATGTGTGGCATCACCTTGCGGTAGTTTTTGACGGTTCAGTATGCTCTTTATATGTTGACGGGGCATATTATGGTAAAGCAAAAACTTATAAGAGCCCTGAGACAAATGGTGCTACTAATATAAGGATTGCTGGTGGATTTGCTAATGCTCACGACTACGATACTCTTGGTACAATGTGTGATTTCAGGGTTTACGACCATGTTCTTGAACCTTGGGAGATAAAAGACCTTTCCAATCAGAAGGTTTTTGAAATGTTTGGCGGACTTCATGTTGAGGGTGCGACAAATATCAGTAATCAGGGTAATTGTGGCGGATGGAACAACTCAGGAACCGCAAGCAGGGAAAACAATGTAACCTCCATACCAAATACACCTTGTAAGGCCGCTAATACTGTTAGAATCACAGAAACTACAGATGGACAATGTGCAATTACATTTGGGACAAGTACTCAACATGTTCCTTCTAAAACTATAACAGCGTCAGTTTATCTTTACATAACAGGAAATATTACAAGTGTAATACAACCTTATATTAGGAGTAGCGCAAAGGATAACAGTCTTGGCAATCTTGAATATGAAGGTAACGCAACATTTTCAACCTGGCCAAAAGATAAGTGGATAAGAGTAACAAAGACAATCACTACTTCAAGTGCTGAAACTACGGTTTATTTCTGCGCTTACACTGCAAAGTCAGGCTGTTCATTGGCATTTAATGGTTGGCAGATAGAGGAAAGAGACCACGCAAGCCCTTACGCTCTCGGTAATAGAGATGCTTGGTCAACAGATATGTCTTGTTATAAAATGGCATCAGAGCCTTATAATATAATAAAGTCTGGTACTTCTGCATATTTCAACGGAACAGATTCTGCCATAAAGATTCCAATCGCTGAAACTATTACGGGAGGAACTTGGACAATAAATCTATGGTTCTACAGGCCAAATGGAGAATGGGGAACTAAAGCGTGGGAAACACTAATTGGCGGTCCTTCAGGTTTTGAGTTAAGTTCTAAAAACGGCGGAACAAATACGCCGCAGGTAAGGACATATTCGTGGACTAACTCAGGTTATACATATGAGTATGATAAATGGAACATGGTAACTTTAACGAGAACTTCATCAGGCGCGAAATGTTATCTAAATGGCGAGTTAAAACATAATGGAACGGCTGGTGCTGTTCCAAACAATAATTACTTCATAGGTGCTTGGAACACTGCAACGCAGCAAAACTTTAAGGGATATATAAAAAGTCTTTCTGTTTATAAAAAAGCACTAACCCAAGAGGATATTACAAACCTCTACATTCACGGACAATAATTTAAGAAAATGTGGCTCAAACGGGCCACATTTTTGGTTTCCAAACCTATTTATGAGAGATAATAATCGCCTTCTATAAGGACAAAATAACATATTCTATAATATGGCACAACGAATATATTTGAAAAAGAGTTCTGTGGTTGACAGAACGCCTCAGGCTAACTCATTGGAGTTTGGTGAATTAACTGTAAACTATGCAAGTGGAACTGGTAAAGCGTTCCTTGCACACAAGAAATATGATGGGTCAATAGCCAAATACCATGAGGATGAATATAATGAATCAGTGTACGCAACAAAGTCTGATTTGTCAAGCATACAATCTTCTCTTGGTAGTTATGCTACTAAGGAAATGCTAAGGATAGCGAGTGGCGCAGCAGTCACATCGGCGTACACAATGGCTAAGAAATATACCGATGATGCCATAGAAGCCCTTGGAATTGAAAACTATCTTACAGTTCAGTCTGCCTCAAGCGTGTTCGACGAGTATGATAGTACTCTCTCAAGCATACAAAGTAGGCTTGGAACATTTGCTCTTTCAGCAACAGTTAAGTCAGAAATAAGTGCATTGACAAAGACCATTGAGGACGATGAGTATGTTATCGCCCAGGCGTTTAATGATATCAATGACCGTTTAGACGCTGTTGAGGGTAGTGCAGATGATTATCTAACCGTTCAGTCAGCGACAAGTGTAATTAGTGACCTAAGTAGTCAGATTGGTAATGTGGCTACAAGGGCTAATAGTGCGTTCAACTACACAGCAGCTGTTAGTGCGACGGTTAAGAATAGTTATTGGACAACTGCTGATACTATTTCAAAGATTGGCGCGGCGAGTGCTTATGCCTACAATCAGGCTACAGCATACACTAACAACAACTATGTAAAGACAACCGCCTATACAGAGTACACAGGAACTGTAGCAAACACTCTTTCAAAACTACAGGGCGGTATCGGCTTCGTCTCAGGTGCTACTTCAGGCCTATCTGCAAATGTTGTAACCTACATAGACAACAAATTAAGCACTGTTTATGTTTATAAGGGAACTGTAAACAACTACTCAGACCTCCCTGCAACAGGCCATGTTACGGGATATGTTTATAATGTTGTAAACGCTAATGGCAATATTCCAGCAGGTACAAACTACGCTTGGAACGGAACCGCTTGGGATGCACTCGGTGGTAGCGTGGACCTAAGTAACTATGCCACAAATGATACTGTTTCTCAGGTAAGTAATCTTGCTAACAGCCTTAAGACTGGACTATCAGCGTGGACATATACCAATGCGGCAACTCACACTGAGGTTGCAAATGCAAGTTCTCACACATTGACATCAGCCGCAACGAGCGCAACTTCAATCGCAACTGAAAAGGCTAATGCCGCTGCACAGAGTGCTCTCACAAGGGCAAACGCTTACACCGACGAGAAAACAGAAGCGCTTGACGGAATACAAAGCACTGTCAATTCATTGAAAACAGGGCTTTCAGCGTGGACCCACAATAATGCTGCAACACACACAGAGGTAGCAAACGCAAGTTCGCATACACTTACTTCTGCGGCTACAAGTGCTACTTCTATTGCAACAGAAAAGGCTAATGCGGCAGCACAGAGTGCGTTGACAAGGGCTAATGCCTACACAGACACCAAGACACAACCAATTGCTGGCCTCCAAAGTGATGTTTCTAACCTTAAGACAGGCCTATCCGCTTGGACTCATAACAACGCCGCTACTCATACAGAGGTTGGCAATGCAAGTTCACATACTCTAACATCCGCTGCAACAAGTGCTGCCTCAATTGCAACTGCAAAGGCCAACGATGCGGCTCAGAGTGCGTTGACGAGGGCTAATAAGTACACCGACGATAAGACCGCAGGCCTCAGCCAAATGGCTTCAGATATTTCAACCGCATTGAACAAGGCAAACAGTGCCTTCAACTATACTGCGGCTGTAAGTGCTACGGTTAATAGTAATTATTGGACTACAGGAACAACCCTTTCAAGGATTGGTTCAGCAAGTGGATATGCTTACAACCAAGCAACCGCCTATACAAGTAACAACTATGTAAAGAATTCAACTTACAATACATTTACAGGCGACACAAATAGTGCGTTGAGTAACCTAAGGCAGGGTGTTAACTTCTTGTCAGGCGCAACATCAGGCCTATCTGCAAATGTCGTAACATACATTGATAACAAGTTAAGCACGGTTTATGTCTATAAGGGTAGTGTTGCTAACTATGCAAGCCTTCCTAATTCAGGTAAGGTTACTGGCTATGTTTATAATGTTGTGGCCGCTAACGGTAATATTCCTGCTGGTACTAACTATGCGTGGAATGGCTCTGCGTGGGACGCTCTTGGAGGAACAGTAGACCTCAGTAACTATGCAACAACAGGAACTGTAAATGATATAAGCAGCACAGTAAACAGCCTCAAGACAGGTCTTTCTGCTTGGACACATACTAATGCAGCAACACATGCTGAAGTTGGAAATGCAAGTTCTCATACTCTCACATCAGCAGTTACAAGTGCTAACTCAATTGCTATCGCTAAGGCTAACGACGCTGCTCAAAGTGCGTTGACAAGGGCTAACGCCTATACAGACGCTAAGACTGCACCTATTAGTGAAATACAGAACAGTATCACCAACATTAACAATAGGCTTGCAAATGTCGCACTTTCAGCGAGGGTTGACACACTCATTAGTAACCTCAACACGGTTATTGAGGACAACGAAGTTGTTATGGCTGCTGCTCTCACAGACCTTGACAGTAGAATTAAGAACTTCTCAGGTAGTTTCTTGACTGTTCAATCTGCAAACACTGTTATTACTTCACTTAACAATCAGGTAAGCACACTCAACGGTACGGTTTCTACACATACCAACCAAATCGCAAAATTGAACGCTAATAGTGGTAGTCTTCAGAATCAGGTAACTCAGTTGGCTAACAACAGTGGTACAATGAACACCACTTTGACAAACCACACCACTTCTATCAGCACACATACAAATCAAATTGCTCAGTTGATTGCCAATAGCGGTACTATGGCAAGTGAAATTTCAAAGAAGATTGACGCTACGGCTGCGACAAGCTCATTTGTCAATGTAACAGGTGATACAATGAGTGGACATTTGAATTTCGGAACTGCGTCAACCGCTTATGGTTCAACAGGCCTAAGGTGGGGAACTAATAAATCAGGCATTGGAACAGATAGTGCTGGTGGCCTAGGTTTGTATGCTAACGATAAGATTTATATTCGTCCTAATGTAACACTTGGCACAAGTAGTACTAATGGACTTGTTGTTGGTAACACAGCATTCACCTATAATACATACGATGTTTACCATAAGGGTAATTTAAACATTGCTGATTATGCAACAACAGCTACAGTAAGCAGTATTGCTAGTGATGTTACTACCTTGAAGCAGTCTGCTGCAACCCTTAACAACAAGTTTAGCCAATACGCCACAAAGACAGAAGCCTCGGATTATGCGGCTGCTGCACTCGGCAACTCAATGGCTTACACCGATTCAAAGATTGGCGACGCTAATATGACACTTGGCGATTTGAGTAACAAGGTTGCTAAATTGACAAGCAATAGTGGCGAAATGCAAAGCACACTCACTGTACTCAACAACAAGGTAACGCAGTTGAACACCAACAGTGGTGCTATGGCGAGTCAGATTAGTAGACTTACTACAAATAGTGGTAGCCTTCAGAACCAGATTAGCCAATTGAACACCAATAGTGGAAGTCTTCAGAATCAGATTACTCAGTTGAGAACAAATAGCGGAAGCCTACAGAACCAAATATCTCAGTTGAGCAGTAATAGTGCTTCAATGGCAAGCGATATCACGAAGTTGAAACAGGATGTCGGCTACGCCTCATCTGCAACAAAAACATTGTCAGGTGATGTTGTGTCATTTGTTAATACGAAGATAAGCAGCGTCTACAAGTACATGGGTACTGTGACAGCCGCCGCAAACCTTCCTACTACAGGGCAGGTACAGGGATATGTTTACAATGTAACTAATGCAAGTGGAACGCCAGGTAGTGCTACATATATTCCTGCGGGAACTAACTATGCTTGGGATGGTAGCAAGTGGGACCCTCTCGGAGGTACTGTTGACCTAAGTAATTATGCTACAACAGGTAGTGTAAACACCCTTTCAAATACCGTTTCAACTCACACTAATCAAATTGCTAAACTCAACGCTAATAGTGGAGCAATGGCAAGCCAGATTAGTCAGTTGACAACTAATAGTGGAAGCCTACAGAACCAAATCACTAAACTCAACGCCAATAGCGGTGCTATGGCAAGTCAAATTTCAAGGCTCACTACGAATAGCGGTAGCCTCCAAAATCAGATTACTCAATTGAACACTAATAGTGGTGCAATGGCTAGTGATATAACCACTTTGAAGGCATCAGCCGTTACACTCAACGATAAGTTTAACTACTACGCCACAGATGCGGAGGCAAGTTCATATGCTGCTGCCGCATTGAGTAATGCAATGGATTATACTGATTCAAAGATTGGCGGCGCTAATGTCAATATTACAGACCTAACTAATAAGGTTGCTAAGTTGACAAGCAATAGCGGTGACATGCAGAGTACGATTACAACACTCAACAACAAGGTCGCACAGTTGAACGCCAATAGCGGTGCTATGGCAAGCCAGATTAGTCAGTTGACGACTAACAGTGGAAGTCTACAAAATCAAATCAGTAAACTCAACGCCAATAGCGGTGCTATGGCAAGTCAGATTAGTAGGTTGATTACTAACAGTGGGAGCCTCCAAAATCAGATTTCTCAGTTGGCTAGTAATAGTGCTTCAATGGCAAGTACCCTTTCCCAAAAAGCAAATTCAAGTGATGTTGTCACGGCTCTTGGTACTAACGGAAATAATGTTACTTGGACAAAGAACGGAACAACAAATAATTTAACTGTTCCATATGCAAGTACAGTTGCCCGTGCTACATTCGGTGATAGCGGTAACGCAGAACATAATGCCAATAATATTAAGAGCAACGGCTTATGGTATTATACGGCGAATGGACCAACAACGACGCTTGGAGCAACAACAGCCGACGGTGCACTCTATTCACAAGCATATAGCACATCTTGGGTAGGACAAATCGCTCAGGATTATCGTAACGGTAGGCTCTTTGTAAGAGGTCTTAACAATGGTACTTGGAGCACTTGGCTTAAAGTTTGGGATACAGGTAACTTTAACCCATCAGACTACGCAACAACAGGAACTGTAAACGGTATTGCAAGCGATGTTACGACGCTTAAATCATCAGCAGCAACTCTTAACGCTAAGTTTGACCTATACGCAACAGAGACTGAGGCTTCAGAATATGCAGCAGCAGCTCTTGGAAATTCAATGGCATATACCGACTCAAAGATTGGTACTGCGAACACGAATATTACTGACCTTACAAATAAGGTTGCTAAGTTGACGAGTAATAGTGGTGATATGCAGAGCGCAATAAGTACCATACAAGGCAATTATGTAACAACTAATACTAACCAGACTATAAGTGGTACTAAGACATTCAGTTCAACACCTGTAATGAGTAATGGCGTACAATTGAAGACAGATGCGTCGTTTACAAACAGTGACAGAAGTATTCCATTTGGAACAAATGGTGCGCCACTAAATATTCAATGGGTAAACACAGCAGCAACAACAGGTTTCTTCTATAATCCAAATACGGGTAAGGTGAAGGTTGGAACATCAGGCGGTTATGTTATTAACGGAAAGGCAGGAACAGACCTTCTCAATGCTACAGGTGGAACAACTGCGGCTGGCGGCTTTGCAACAACAGGCGCACTTAGCACATTGAGTAGTACCGTATCTAATAAGATGGATACCTCAACGGCTAACAGTACATTTGTGCACAAGACAGGTGACACAATGACAGGCGTACTTACCATGAAGTCTAATATGTATGAAGATTCATATACAGGCGCATTGAATATGGCCAACTCAAACATATATGGTTTGAATGCTATTTACATGGCTGATGCTGCTGAAAACGCCGCTGAGGGTATTAATTTCTATAGGGATACGACACATGTTGATACTTTGTGGATGGCTTCTGGAAAACTTAATTTCACTCCGAATAGACAACTTGGCACTAACGGTACAACATACGAAGTTTATCACACAGGAAACCTTACGATTAGTAACTACGCAACATATAGTGCTCTTAACTCAGCAAGTGGTGCGTTGAATACAAGGATTGCAACATTGGAGTCTCACGACGCAATGGTTAAGCAGGAGAATGTTACAAGCGATAACTATAGGCCACTCCTATTCTCAACCAACTATAACGCAGCACAGGCTTCAATACCTACAACAACTGTAACAGGACAGACATACTTCAATAAGGAGATATATGCTCAACCTTCAACAGGAGAACTTGGTGCTACGCAGATGAAGGTAGGTGGGCATGTAACTTTGAAATACAACACTTCAACGCAAGCACTTGATTTCATCTTCTCTTAATAATAAATTTAATTAATAGGAGAGGGTGTACTATGCTTCGAATATGGCAACCATTTAACGGAGATTCGGCAAACAAAGGACTAATTGGGGATGTAACAACGGTTACAGCCCCTACCTTCGTTGATGGTAAAATAGGCAAGGCGTTAAGTTCAGGACAGTTCAGCATAACAGCAGAGCAGGCCAATGAGGTGTTGAACAACAACTATTTCAGCCTTTGTTTTTGGGTATATAACAATGTTGCTGCGGGAACAAGCATCACAAGGACGCTTTTCGGTAATAGTTCAATGACCGCCCCAAATAACAGAAGATACACGGCATTCATATATCCAACGGTAAATCAATTGCATTTAAGTTGGCAGAATTATGATTCAAACAACGCTTCTGTTACTTTCGTGTCAGGTACTGACCTGATTCCTTCTTATAACTGGGTACATATTGCGGTGACATATGACGGGCCAAACGGTATTATAACAGTTTATAAGAACGGTGAGGTTTATCGAACTGTCACTACTACATACCATTTCAGTAGCCCAAATTATTCATATGCACAAAACCTCGTCACGAATTACGCGAATCAGTATATAAATGACTACCGTGTTTACGACCATTGCCTTAGTGCTAAAGAGGTTAAAGAGATTTCAAAGGCGCTCGTGCTTCACTATAAGTTAGATGAAACATATGGGATGACTAATATATTAGCCAATACTGTACTGAGTTGCTATAACAATTACGGCACAACAGGTTGTTCATATACAGCAACAGACATAGGAGAAACTTATATGGGCCAAAAAGTAAGAAGGTGGTCATATACGCCTCTTACAGATAGTGTTGCTACGGCTTTTAGGTCAGGATATTATAGTAGGGGCGTTTATACGAGTTGGGTCTACATAGATGAAGTTAATGGCACGAGGCCATATGTTTATTGGATATATTATAGACCGCATACAAGTGGGCTGACAGCAGGAGGAACAGCATCAAACATAGGTGGATGGACAGAGATACCAAGAGAATATGTAGGTGACGGATGGTGGAGAGTTGGGCAATATAGGACGAAGAATACAAATACAGGAAGGACAAATGATGCTATTTTCACATCAATTAGGTGGGAATATGCTGTGGCTAATCAATCATGTGAAATAGATTTTATTGATGCTGGGTGGTTACTTAGTGGAACAACTAGCATACCGTCAAATTTTGTTGATGGAAATTCAGTTGTTCACGACTGTTCTAGATATGGTAATGACGGCACGATAGGCGGCTCTCCGAGACCAATTGAAGGAAGCCCAAGATATGAAACAGCAACGAGTCTTGCGGGTTCGAGTTATATCAATGCAGGAAGGGGTTCAATGGTAACCAATGCACTAACTGTTGCCGTATGGGCACATAGTACTGCGTGGGCAAGTGCTGGAAGAATAGCATCATGCACCGAGGGTGGAGGTTGGAATTTTGAAAATGGAGACGGATATCTTCGTTTCCCTGTCTATGCTGGCGGTTACTCCCTTGCGACAGACACGCTTCCATTGTCATCGTATTCGAGCGGATGGCATCACATTGTTGGTACATTTGACGGCCCGTCAAAGAAAAATTGTTTCTACAGGGATGGACAATTCATTGCATCAGCAACGACAACAAATAGTGCGATGACATATTATTCAAACAATTCGGTGTTTATCGGCGCTGAAGCGGCGGCTAGCCAAACAACGCCGTCAAGCCCGTATTTCAATGGATATGTGTCAGATTTCAGGGTTTATGGAACAGCACTTTCACCTGAAGATATTGCTGAATTATATCACACGGCAGCAAGTGTAGATAATAAAGGTAACTTTTATTGTTACGAACTTAAGGAGATATAAGGAACATGGCATTACAGATTTGGTTACCACTAATGGGTGATGTACATAACCAAGGCTTGTACGACGAAATGAGCTTTAATAATGCAACCGCACAGGTGTCTGCAAGCGGTTGTATAGGCTCATGTTATAGTTTTACGGCAACAACGGGAAGTGGCATATATAGTACACCTTCTAATGTGGAGACTTTCATGACCAAATTTGTTGATAATCACTCTTTCTCTTTCTGTGCGTTTTTTAAAACAACTGCGAGTGTTTCAACGCCAATTGCTCATATAACATATGGTCTTAGATTCTTTGTTGGTACAAGTACAACTTTTTCAATGTACAATTCGTCAAGAAACATTGCGGTAAATGCTAATACTGCAACAAACGACGGGAAGTGGCATCATTATGCTGCAACATATGACCTTGAAACGAACACAATGTCAATATATGTTGACGGTCAACTAAAGAACAGTAGGATATACACGGCAGGTGCGACATATGTTCATTCTTGGACGAATTACTTTTATGTAGGAAGAGACCCTAACAATTCAACGGCGAATGCGGCTTATTTTTACAACGGTAGCGTTAATGATGTTCGTTTTTACGACCATTGCCTAAGTTCTAAAGAAGTTAAGGAAATATCTAAAGGACTTGCTGTTCACTATAAACTTAACGAGCAATATGTTGGTACGATTTCAAATATGCTAACACCTGGCGGGACATATGGAACTACAACTGGTAGTACATGGACGGGGCACTATTATGTCGGAACAGTTGAAGATGCTGACGATTCTGTTCCGTTTGCGAGAATGAATAAATTAGAGATAACGGTTTCAGGAACATCAACAGGTGGTGGAGCGAGTTTGGCTAGACAGACAAACATAGTTGTTCAGCCAAGCACACAATACACATATTCAATGTATGTCAAACCAAGTGACAATTTTACATATACTCACCCTAATTTTCTTTATAGATATGAATATGATAGTGCAGGTACAAAGACTATAGAACAGGGAATTAACAATGTGTCTAAAAGGGAATATGTTGGAAATGGGTGGTACAGGATATGGAATACATTTACTACACAGGCAACAACTGCAAAAATGCATGTTTATTTCTATACATACCCTGGCAAAACAATGACATACTATCTTGGCGGCGCTCAAGTTGAACTTGGTGATACATTACATGTTTATACAGAAGGCACATCAACCAATAACATAATGTATGACAGTAGTGGATACCTAAGGAACGGGCAACATTACTCAGGAACTGTTATTCCTGTTAAAAATGAAGGGGTTGCTAGAAATGAGTATTCTATCGAAAATACGAGTGGTTACATAGGAAAAGCAGAAGTTAATATGCCGCCACTTGATAAGATAACATTCTCTTGGTGGGCAAATTACAAGGTGTTTGGGGCACAAACAAGTGGATTGTTCTCAACCTCAAATGTATCAACTGACCCAACAGATTATAACACAACTGCTTGTAATATGAGAGATAGTTATTTTGATATGTGCAATATGGCAGGTTCTTGTAAGAGGCTTTCAGCAACAGGCATAGAACTCAATAAATGGCATCATTACTGCATAACATATGATGGTGCAACTGAGAGGTTCTATGTTGATGGGGTTGAGAAGAGTACCGTAGCACAGACAGGGGCATTGAAGGATTTCAAGTATTTGTATATCTCATACTCAAAAGCTGGCGGAGTTGTTAGAATGTGTAGAGGACCCGTTTCTGACTTTAGAATATATTGTACGGCCTTATCTGCTGCTGATGTTAAGGAGATGTATGAAACCGCTGCAAGTGTTGATAATAAGGGCAATTTCCATTGTTATGAATTAAAGGAGGTTTAGTTATGAATAAACTTGAATCAACAAACTACGCAATAGAAATGAAAACTTTTAGTAACGGCCTCTCAAGTTATACGCAGAAAAATTGCCAATGTACACTCACTGACGATGGCTACCGTGTTTATAGGACACCAAATGCGAATCCTACAAATAGTGGAGATACAATGTGGGGAGGGTTTGTTGTTAAACCATTTAACATTGACAACAACTTTTTTGAAGACGGACATTCGTATATAATATTGTTTGATGTTAAAGGTAAATCGTCAGGCGCGGTAACAGATTTTTATTGGACAAATCAAGTTGGTTGGGGAGGAGGCGGATTGAACCCCGCACCAACTAACGAGGTGAAATACAATCCTGTAAGTGCAAATTTTAATAGCGATGTTTATGTGACGGCTTATTATAAATGGGACTTAACTGACGGTGTGAGAAAGGTATGCACAACATCATATTCTTCTTTCTCAGCGGGGACAACATATATATCATATAGAGATTTTAAATTTGGGTTTAATTACTACGATACGGGTTCAATGGGGACTGATATCTACATTAAGAATCTTCGCCTATATGATATTACGAATATGAAGAATATGGATATTAGAAAAACAGGTGTTGCCGAATACATTGCGATGATAGAAAATAGCGATGGAAAAACATCTGCGTTTAGATTTGGTGAAATAAGGGCTGATAATTTTTATGAGATATAATGGACGACAGGTATAATCTTGTATATAATGGTGACTTTAGCCACGGAGCGGATGGATGGCGAACAACTAGTGTGTTCACTGTCAATACGGCTGTTACATATAACGGAAGTTGCGGTAGTCTAAAGGGCCAAGGAAATGTATGGGACACCATAAACGAACACGCTATACAGATAAACACTGCCGATACATATGTTTTTGAGTTTGATGTAATGTCAACGGCAAGTGCAAGTTCGTGGAACTATTCATACCTCCCTGTGTTTGACAAATATGGTGTTAATTTAATGGTTTCAGAATTAACACATTATGGTGATAGTACACTTGCAGTAGAACTTAAGAATGGCGATACTACTGCTACGGTAGCAAACGCAGCAGGATTCTATGAAAACATAACGAGTAATTACAACACATTTGGAATTGCAGACAGCCCTGCTTGGGGATATAATAGGAGAATGTATGGCCAAAGAATGGTTGCATCTGCCACTAACACAAGTACAAATGTTATAACATTGGCGGCAGCGTGGACAGGCGGTACTTGGAAGGTCGGTACTCCTGTTGCTAGGTATAGGGACGGTGGAACATATATCTATCCAGCAAGTTGGAATTCAATGCCGCTTAACCAATGGATTCATAAATCATTCAGTTTAACCCCAAGTTATTCGTGGAGGTTTACTGCGGTTTCAATGATAATTGGACAGAGTGTCGCCACGAATTGGCAGACCTATTACACCAATTTTAAATTAACAAATACAAGTAGGCCACAAGAGCGTGAGTATAATGGTACTCAGCAAACAGGAGGTAGTGGATTTGCAAGCATTGAGAAAACAGGTGTTGCAGAAGGAAGTTCAGTTCACGAAACCTCCACTCAAAACGCAAGATATATAAGAGATTGGCTTAGCGGAAACACGGTAAATGGTGATAGCCATTGGTGCGAGATACAGGCGTGGGATAAGTACGGTAGAAATGTTGCTTTTGCATCTAATGTATCAGCCTATACTTCAAATGGCACAGCAATAAATCTTCTTTTGTATAAATCAGGCGTAAACAATTCGTCTAATGCAAATTACAATAAAGGTCATGCAATTACGAAGGGTAATCCTTCTCCATATACTACTTATGCTTATTTTTTGGCAACTAACGGAATGGGGTATATTGATATAGACCTTGGACAAGTGTTTGAACTTGAAAAGATACAGATATGGCACTATTGGGGTGACGGAAGAACATATTATAAAACAAAGACTCAAATATCTGAAGACAGAGCCAATTGGAAAACAGTTTTTGACTCAGATGTTAGTGGAAGATATGCTGAAACTTCTGCGGGTTTGACGATAACTTTTGATGAGACAAATATGTCAATAACCAACGCTGGTATATACAAAACTAATGCTTTGTATGAGGTATAATCGTGATTAAATGATATTTATTAGTATATGGCACAATTAAAAGACTTGATAGTAAATGGCCCAACCAGGCTTATAGGTCCCGCTTATGGTAAAATATCATCTGCGGATACAGTTCCCGTTGTGAATAGCAATGCTAACTTGCAGTTTGGGCAAAGTACAACTATTGCAACTATTGCAGGCGTGGCCGTAAATGCTTCGCTACCTGCGGGTGGTTATCAGGGCCCGAAGGGTACTGATGGTACAAACGGAGCGCAGGGTAGACAAGGCCCAAAGGGCACTGACGCTACGGGCGTTCAGGGCCCCGCTGGTACAAACGGTACGAATGGTACAAACGGAGCACAAGGTAGACAAGGCCCAAAGGGTACTGACGCTACTGGCTCTCAGGGCCCCGCTGGTACAAACGGTACGAATGGTACAAACGGAGCACAAGGTAGACAAGGCCCTAAGGGTACTGATGCTACGGGTTCTCAAGGCCCTAAGGGAGACCAAGGCCCTGCTGGAGGCGGCGGTGGAAGCGCAATCAGCGTAAAGGCTAGCACTGGTTCAACCGCTTGCTATCTTTTGGGTATAAATTCAACGACGGCAACAGGAACTGGTGTTGAGTTAACATCAAGTAATGTGTTTAGGGCTGGTAATGGCAGCAGCAACGGAGTGTGGTTTGCATCTAAAAATTTGTACGCCTCATCAGATGAAAGATTAAAAGATTTCAAGGGTGATATTGATATTGATTTTGAAAAACTTTCAACTATACCTAAGAAATATTTTACTTGGAAAGAAGATGGGCCAGAAGGCAGTGTTAATATTGGTACTTCAGCACAAAAGCTCAAAGAAGTATATCCAAGTTTGGTAATGGGGGATGATAATGATTATTATGGTGTCGCTTACGATAAATTAAGCATTGTAGCTCTCGCCGCTATTGACAAACTTCACGAAGAAAACCTTGAATTAAAGAATGAGATAGCAGAACTCAAGGAGGAAATAAAACGACTTGGTTTGAACAATCAAATTTACGGATAATTTATAAGTCCCCACAGTAATGTGGGGATTTTTTGTTGACAAAATGTTTCAAGCAGAGTATATTCATAAAAATTTCATATATGAATATAACGATTATTGGAACAGGATATGTTGGCCTCGTTAATGGGGCTTGTTTCGCAATGAACGGGGCACATGTAACTTGTGTTGACATTGACAAAGAGAAGATTGCCAAACTACAAAAGGGTGAACTTCCTATCTATGAAGAACTCCTCGAACCTATGGTTCATTATGGTTTACAGACAGGAAAACTTAAGTTCTCAACCGACTATTCATCTTGTAAGGAGTCTGACCTTATTTTTATTTGTGTTGGAACGCCTGAGAAAGAAGATGGCAGTGCAGACCTAAAGTATGTCTATGGCTGTGTTAGTGATATAATGAACGCTGTTGGTTCTAATCACGAATGTGTTGTTGTAGTTAAATCAACTGTACCCGTAGGTACAACTGATAGGATTAGGGCTATTATAAATGGAGTTACAAAGAATAGCGTAAAAATTCATGTTGCTTTCAACCCAGAATTTCTTAAAGAGGGCTATGCAGTGACAGATTGCACAAAACCCGATAGGGTTGTTCTCGGTCTCGAAAATAGTGATGATTACATAACATTTGAGTACAACACCCTTCACAAGTTGTATGAGAATATTATGAAAGTCCCTAAGGACAAGATTATTGACACAGATGTTCGTTCTGCCGAAATGGTTAAGTATGCTTCAAACGCTATGCTTGCCACAAGAATCAGTTTTATGAATGAAATTGCAAACCTCTGTGAGGCTGTTGGTGCAAATGCTGACGATGTAAGTAAGTGTGTCGGCCTTGATAGCAGAATTGGCCCTAAGTTCTTGAAGGCAGGTTGCGGATATGGCGGTAGTTGTTTCCCTAAAGATGTTAAAGCCCTTATGACTACGGCTGAAGAAAACGGAAAGCACCTTCTAATCGTTAGTGCTGTTGATGCAGTAAACGAAATGCAGAAAGATGTTCTCTATGAAAAATATAGAGAATTCTTTAAAGACCAACCCGCAAAAAAGGCGTGTGTGCTTGGACTTGCGTTTAAGCCAGGAACTGATGATATGAGGGAAGCACCTTCTATCAACCTTATCAATTCACTCTTGGACGATGGTGTTGAAGTCGTTGCTTGTGACCCAGTTGCTGTTTTCAACGCTAAGAAGATATTCGGTGATGAGATTAAATATGAAGATGACCCTTATCGTGCAGCAGAAGGTGCTGATGTGGTATTTCTTGTGACAGAATGGGGTGTTTTCGAGCATATGGATGTTGGTGAGATTAAGCGAGTTATGAGGGGAGATGTGTTCATTGACGGTCGTGGCGTTTTTAAGCGATACGGAATGGAGGCATTAGGTTTCAAATTTGATAGAATTGGATAATATATGGAAAACGGCAGAAAATACGCTCTATACACTGTGGTGACAGAAAACTATATCCTTCTTGCCAAGTTAATGATTTATTCGTTTTTGAAAAACAATACTTGGTTTGACGGGGACATTAACATAATCTGTTACCGTGGATACGAAAAAGAGTTGGTATCAAGGGAGGAGTTGGCGGTTCTCTATGAAAAAATGAATTTCATAGATGTTGACCTTAAAAGATATGCGAAATTGTTTGCAAATGCCCCTGAGAACTCTTTTAGTAAAATACCTTATCTAAAGTTGGAAATTTTCAATGGTGGAGATTATGATAGGAGAGTGTTCCTTGATTCAGATGTTATTGTAAATGGTGACATTAGAGAATTGTTTGAAGGGCCGTTGGCTAATATGGATGGTCTAATTGCTTGTAGGGATTTCCATACGGTAGTGAACAGCCACCTTGATAGTGAAAATGATGTGTGCTATTTCAATACGGGGGTCATGTCTGTTCCAAAGAGTATGTGCGACGGAGTTTTTTATCTAAAGGTTCTAAATTTTTCAGCGGGATTTCGAGAGTCTATGTTTTTTAATAGATTTTCTTATAAGGGTAAGTTCATTGAACAAGATGTGCTAAATGAGTTTGTAAAGCCCGATTTTGTACCTAAGGAGGTTTATAATTGCCCTGCCGATTTTTTGGAACGCAAGGATTTTGACAAGGTTAAGATTTTCCATTATTATGGGGAATATAAGCCGTATGTGGCGAGTGAGTATCACCCAGCGTTTGACGCATTTTATAAGTATTTTTTCTTGTTCGCAAATAAATGGTAAAAAGAACATTAGTTTTTCACTTCTTTGTCCCTAAGGAATATAAGGAGAATGTAGCGATTAGGATGCATCTTGAGTGTCTTAAACGCTATTCTCATGTATTCGATTCCGCTATATTTTCAATATGTTTTGAAGATAATGATATGAGTCGTGCAGAAGAGGTTGAAAAAGACCTTATGGACTGCGGTTTTATAAAAGATGTTAGGTTTGTCTTAGTAGAAAACTCACAACTGACAGAATCTATTACGCTAAAAACCCATATTCTTGATAGATTGGGCGATATAGACTGTCTCGTGTTTTTTGGGCACACGAAAGGTGTTACCAATGTAAAAACATTTTCGTATGATGTTGAAAGTAAGTTGAAGTGGGTATATTCTCTTTATTTCTACAACTTAGAATTTGTTGATGAAATGGAAAAGAACCTACTGTATTCATATCCTTATATATCAACATTTTTCGGTGCGCTAAGGACTACAATGGACGATGGCATAACATTCCACTACCCAGGCACATTTTATTGGATAAACCCAATGAATCTTTATAATGATGTAAAAAGCGGATTAGTGGCCATACCTAAATTGGCTAACAGGGCATTTAGTGAAAGCCTACCTTTAATATATAAAACAAGTGATATATGCCATGCCGTTGCGTGTCACAATCAGGCTTGGATGGAATGGTATGACTTATATAACGGAGATATGGACGCTGTGATAAACTTTTTCGGAAACGAAGAGTTATTTCATAAAAATTATAACGACATTAGTAAACAAATAATATGAAAAAAAGTATTTTAATAACAGGTAATGCAGGTCTCCTTGGTTCAAGGATGGCTGATTGGATTTTGGAAAACCACCCTGAATATGAGGTGGTTGGAATTGACAACCTATTCGGTGGATATGTTGAGAATATTGACCCAAGAGTTGTATTTTATCGTAGGGAACTTAGTACAGACTCAATCAAGGATATTTTCGATAGGCACGAGTTTGAGTATGTTTACCATTTTGCGGCTTATGCGGCAGAAGGACTTTCTCCATTTATGAGAATGTTCAACGATAGGAATAATATGCTCTCAACCGACAACATCATTAACGAGTGCATTTCTCACGATGTGAAGAGACTGATTTACACCTCAAGTATGTCAGTTTATGGCTGGGGAGAACGCCGTGGGGAAGAATTTGATGAAGACGACCGCCCCGAACCAATTGACCCATATGCAATTTCAAAGTATGCGTGTGAATTAAACATAAAAGTTGCTGGTGAACAACACGGTCTTGATTGGTGTATTATTCGTCCTCATAATGTATATGGCGAGAAGCAGAACATTTGGGATAAGTATAGGAATGCACTTGGAATATGGATGTATAGGATTCTTAATAATAAGCCAATGCTCATTTATGGAGATGGAGAACAAACAAGGGCGTTTAGTTATATTGAAGACTGTCTTCCTGCATTTTGGAATGCGGCGGTATTTCCCGAAGCATCAAAAGAAATTATCAATGTTGGCGGAATAAAAGGATATTCATTGAATGAGGCCGCTGAGTTGCTTTGCAAGATAACAGGATATGATAAAGTTGAGCATACAGAAGCCAGATTCGAAGTAAAACACGCAGTTCCAAAGCCTGATAAATCAATAAGGATTCTTAAGTATGAACAAAAGACTTCACTCGAAGAAGGACTTAGGAAGATGTGGGAGTGGGCGCAAAAGCAACCAAATAGACCGCAGTACAAGTGGGAAAATTACGAAATAACTAAAGGCTTATATAGTTTTTGGAAATGAGAACGGCGGTATTAGCAGTCGCTAAGTTGGAAAATAATTACATTAGAGAGTGGACCGAATGGTATAAAAACCTTGGGTTCACTAATGTAATTATATATGACAACAATGATTATGGGGGTGAGAGAATTGTTGACGCAATTAGAGACCATTTTGACAGTGGGTTCGCCATAATTAAACCGTTACACAATGTAAAAGACGCACAATATAGAGCATACGAAAGCGGGTATAAGGAGTTCGGCCAAGAATATGATTGGATTGCGTTTTTTGATATTGACGAGTTTTTGGTTATAAATGAAAGGTTTCACAATAACATAGAGGAATTTCTTTCTATGGGGTGTTTCATTGGAAGAGACCTTATTAGGGTTACTTGGAGGCACTACGGCGATAACGGTCTGTTAAGAGTTGTTGATGGTGACTATTCTGTAATGAAAAGATTTACAAAGTTGTCAAAACAACAACATAATTGGACAAAGGCCATTGTTAAGGGTAGAATACCTGATTTTGAACTTTGCGGAACAAGTGACGGAATACCGCACATTGTAAAGGCTAAGGGTATAAAGAACGCCGTTGATGCTAATGGAATTCCTGTTGATAATAAGTTAATTAGGAATGGTTGTGGGTACGAAAATGCTGCACTAAATCACTATTCAACGAAAACAATGGAAGAATTTGTTCTTTCAAAAATGAAGAGGGGTTATCCGTTGGTGTGCCTTAATTCGGCTATTTTGAATACTGACTATTTTTTCAGCCAAAACGAATGGACTCAAGAAAAAGAAGACCTGTATAATGAACTAATAAGTAAGATAAAATGAAAAAATACAGCATATTAACATACAACATTGGTGGGTACGAGATTTTACACGAGGTTGAGAAACAGTTGGATGATTGTGAATATGTATATGTTACTGATGATAGAACCATAACATCAGCAACATGGAATGTTGTTTATGTTGAAAACAAACACCCAGAAGACAATTTTGACCTTTGTTATACTATTAGGTTCAACCCATTTGATTATGTATCAACAGATGTTGTGATTAGAGTGGATGGTACAACCACTCCTTGTGGAAATACCGACGAGATATACCAAACATTTATGGATGGTGATTACGACATAGGTCTTTTTATTCATCCCGAACGATATAGATTTGATGAGGAACTGAGTATTTGGGAAAAATACAGGAATTATAGTCACGAGCAAACTGAGCGTGTGCTATCTTATGTTCGAGAAAATGGTTACGATGTTGAACACTATCTTGGAATTTTCCAAGGTAATATGATGATTCACAAAAACACTGAGTTAAACAGAGAAATTTGTGAGAAAACACTGAAAATATTAAAAGAAATACATGATGACGGAAAGTTGATAGACAGACTTGACCAAGTTATGTTTACATATGTTGTTAACAAATTTCACTCTGATATAAAGGTTCTTCCTCTTGGTGATAACCTATTAAATGGTTCATATTTTAATATGTATTGGCACGGTTCAAACAATAGGATACCAGTGCGAGTAACGAGTAATAAAAAGTATATGTTCAACAAAGAGGTAACCCCATTTGTATTTAAGGATTGTAAATTGAAAAAAAATCTAAAATACTATTGGTATGTTAGCCCCAATGGTTGGAATGAGATATACGACATTCATCTTTATAATTTGGGCCTATATAAGAACTCATTTGATGAAACTGAGTTTATCATTAGTTTTGACTGCGGAGAAACAGACCTTAGTAATGTTGAAGAGACGATTAATAAGATAAGAAAAATTTTTCCTGACGCTAAGTTTACCGCATATCAAAATGATAAAGAAAACAGGGAATCAAAATATTTTTATTACGAAATAGAGAACAAACTTGGCCAATTTGATGATGATACGGCCATTTTCTTTGCCCATAATAAGGGACTTAGTACAACATATGTAACGAGAGTTGATTGTGTTTCGTGGATAAATCTAATGTATTATTATAATCTCAGGTTTATGCCATTGGTTGAGGAGGCTCTTAAAGATGAAAATGTTTGTGCAGTAGGTCATTTTAAGATGTATTACCCACATTGGGATAAGTGTAAGTATAATTGGCATTTCCCAGGCACATTCTTTTGGATGGTTCCAAGTAGGATTAAAAAACGCCTTGATAGTGAAGGCAAAGGAGTACCTACTTGGTTTGATAGATATTCAACAGAAGGTTTTTTTGGGACGATATTTGATTATGACGATACGGCGTGTGTGCCAATAAAACAGCCAAGAGGCGAATATGAGTCCATTAGAAAATGGCTCAATGATTATGCAACAGATGAGGAAAAAGCGGAGTATACTGAACTTTATGGTTCTGTGTTTGATAATAAGGCATCGCTTGATGTTTTTGTGTTTACACACAAGCCGTTTAAGATTGAAAGAACAAATCCTTGCTATAAAATAGTAACATCAAGTGACCACGAGGACATTACAAGTGATACAGCACCTGTCATACGACTAAACTGTATGTTATCAAATGTTGGGTTTAGCGAGTGGCAGAAAATTTTCCAACTATTTTTACGGCCACAAAACCTAAAAGACTATGTTGGTCTTGCTCATTTCCATAGGTATTTACAGTTTTCAGACGACATAAATTACATTCCTAATATGGACGATGAGTTTAAAAAGTGCGACTGTGTGACAAAAGAACTTAGTTATGTTGGAAATCTTAGACAACAGTATGCAAATTGCCATAATGTTGAAGATTTTGACATTATGATGAAAATCATTGACGAAAAGTTTCCTGAATATTCTGAAGGCGCTAAACTCGCCACAAAAAATGGTGTATTAATTGACTCCAACATAATGATTCTTAGGAAAAAGGACTTTATTCTAATGTGTAAGTTCGTTTTTGATGTTTTGATTGAATATTGTAATAGGGTTGGTATAAATCCTTCTAGTGACGAAAGTTTTATCAATTATATGAAGGCCCACGAGGAAAAATATTCTAAAAAACACCTTCCTAATGATGATGAACACCTACAACAAGCAAGAATATGCAGTTTTTTAGCAGAAAGACTGGTTATTATTTACTTAACACGGAAAAAGTTTAAATTAAGAATGTACAAAATGGTTGAAAAGTAAGATATGAATAACAAATGCATTATACTTGTTCCTGTTCATAGGGAACATATGACAAATGACGAAAAAATGTCATTTAGACAACTTAGAACCGTGCTTGGTAACGACTACCAAGTAGCCCTCATATGCCCTGATTCAATGAATCCCGAAGAATATCACGCAGTATGGAATGGTCCACTACTATCATTCCATTTTGACAATGAGTTCTTTACTGACAGAATGGCATATTGTAAATTGATGAATTCTCAGTTTTTCTATAAGGCATTCATTGATTATGAGTATATTCTTATATATCAATTGGACTGTTGGGTGTTTAGAAACGAACTTAACGATTGGTGCGATAAGGGATATGATTACATAGGAGCCCCATTCTTCGTAAAGTGGTTCTCTGACAGAGGATTGTATGTTGGTAATGGCGGTTTTTCACTAAGAAAGACAAGTGCAATGATTACCTACCTTGACAAGTTCCTTGGTAAGAACCTTCCACACGAAAATACTGACGATGGCTTCTTTGCAGCAAATTTCGACGGTTCGCTAAAGATTCCTTCACCAATTGTGGCAGCAGAGTTCTCGCTTGAAGAAGCCCCCGCTCAGCATGTTGAGAAGACAGGAAAGTTGCCATTTGGTTGCCACGCATACAAGAAGTATGATTGGGAGTTTTGGAAACAACATATTAATTATGACGCATACACTGAACTAAAAGAAAATGTTACCTTCTGTATTCTAACTTATAAGGAAAGTGAGAACGCAAAGGTTTGGTATCGTCGCTTCAAGGACTATTTTGATACCTACATCATTGATACATATGTAATTGACAACAACGCAGAGAACCCATATAAGGAGGAGTTCGGCGACGACCCTCATATTAGGCTTGCTAACAATGTCTATAATGGTGGACAGAGGCAAATTGCCTATAAACTAATGGCTGACGGTGGTAGAAAGTGGATGATGACAGTTGACGCTGATGTTGAAATGAAGAATCCGCTGTTCATTACCAAGTTGTTGGCCTCAGTTGAGAAGGTTGTTAGGTCTAATAATATTGGTATTTATGAGATTTCTGCTGAAAGAGGCAGTAAGTGCCAAGGTACTACACAGTTAGTTCCTACGAATCTTCACTTATTCAGGCAAGGAACTGGTGCATTTAGAGAGGTTGAAGAAGGAGAAGGTTGGTTCCGTCTCGTTAAGAAGGAAATTGCCGACAGGATTTATCCTTTCCAAAATTTTGAGGATAATAAGTACGGCTGGGGAGGCGAAGCCCACTACTACCTTGCAAAACAAATGGGTCTAAAGACAGTTATTGACGATACATTTGAACTCTATCACCCAGACGGAATATCATACGATAACACAGAGGCTGTTAAGGAAAGAGAAAAGTTTTTCGCACGATTCCCTGAACTCGGAATTGAGATTCCTCAATACAAGGGCCCTGATGATATTAAGACGCTCATTTGTTGCATTGGTAAGAACGAAAATAGGTATGTTCGTGAATATGTTGAGTGGCACAAGCATATAGGTGTATCTCATATAAGAATATATGATAATAATGACCCTGACGGTGAGCATTTTGAAGATGTTATTGGCGATTATATTAACGAAGGGTTTGTTGACCTCGTTGATGTTCGTGGACAGAAGGTTGTTCAGTTGAAGTGCTACACTGAGTGTTATCACGAACTAAAGAATGACTATGATTGGATTCTATTCATAGACTGTGGCGACGAATATCTCACTTTTAACAGGGGGCAAATCAATATTAACCAATATTTGACACTTCCACAGTTTAGGAATTACGATATGATTCATATCAACCTTATGACTGTTGGTGATAATGGGCTTGTTGAATACGACGATAGACCACTTATGGAGAGGTTCCCTGAGCCAATTCCGTTTGATACTAATGTTGCTTACAATTTCCCTGAGGATATGCATGTTAGTTCAATTGTTAGAGGTGGTCTTGAAGACATTAAGTGGGAAGGAAAGGGATTTACCCACACACCTTCACCTAATAATCTAAGGTGTTGTAATAATGTTGGCTTCTCAGTTGATAGCGAGTCACCGTTTGCGCCCATTGACTTCCAATTTGCCGCATTTAAGCACTACACAACAAAGACAGCAAGCGAGTATTGCGATAAAATGAGGCGTGGATTCCCTGACCAACTATGGGACGGTAGCCGTGTTAAGAACCTTATTGAAACTCGTTTCTTTAGGACAAATAAGATTACTAAGGAGAAGATTGAGGTCTTTAAGAGGGAACTTGGAATTGATATGTCATACTTGCTCCCTGAGGATACAACAATTGTCAAGAGGGACGATGTTAAGATTTACTCATTGTGTTATGCCAAGAAGGATTTTGAATTCCTTAACGACGCAGTTATAACACCTCTACAGGTTGGCGCTGCAAACGGAACGGAGGTTTGTGCAACTAAGGACAATACAGGGGATAATATTTCAGCCGATAACTACTTCTACATTGAAAATACGGGAACATATTGGATTTGGAAGAATGTCAAGGACGCTAAGATTAAGGGACAGATGCAGTATAGGAGGCCATTGAGTGGGATATCAGAGGCTGTTGATTTTGAGAAGGTATTCACTGATTACGATGTTATCACCTGTGAGCCATTCCACCACCCTGACCACAAGGAGCCTACACCTGAGGAACCTATGGTAATATCAGCGGACACGGTTGAACAAGGATATTGGTTCTCAAATTGCGTTGACGACCTATATGTTCTTGAATTAGTAATTCAGTTGTATCACCCTGAATACTATGAGGATTATGTCAAGTACATTAAGAATGGCCCTGACCTTTACTATTCAAACGGATTTATTATGAAGGCTGAAGATTATGACCGTTACTGTGAATTCTTGTTTGATTGTTTGCAGAAGTATCGTGAAATGGCTAACATCAATTCTCAAAAAGACCTTTTTGAACATGTTAGGTACAATATGGAAGTTGGCAAATATCCAAGATACCCTGACAAGAATAAGATTCCACAGGAAGCCATTAAGTGGCAATGTTCAATTGGTGGTTTCCTTAGTGAGAGAGTTTGGACACTGTGGCTACAGCACAATTTCAAACCTGAAAGAATTTTGAAACTACCTTACATAAAGCAAGAAGAAGGTATGTACACATAATAGAAAACGCAGTCTTATGGCTGCGTTTTTTCATTCACTATTCGCCTGAAACTCCTTATTTTAGTAAAGGGCAAAATCCCACGATAACTATTTATTATTAAATTGCAATTGAATGGCAAAAATACAGAAATACGGGATAAAATACCCATTTACAAGCGACAATATTGAAAATGTCTATATGGACATGAACAAAACATTCTCTGAGAGTATCAAATCTCAGATTGTTCATGTAATATTTACCCCAAAAGGACAAAAGTTGAGAGACCCTGATTTCGGTACATCATTGATTGACTATGTGTTCGGGCCAAAAACAGACGAAATGTTTTCGGCTGTTAAGAGCGAAATAACCGCACAGGTCGGCAAATATGTGCCCGCCGCACAGTTTAAGGATATAAACATTTATACAGACGAAACTGATGAACACGGAATAATCGTCTCAATAACATACTCAGTGAAAATAGGTAATAAGACGGAAGACACTACCGTAGCAATAAAACTTTAAGAAATGGAAAACGGAATATCATACCTTAATAGAACATATTCTGATTATAAGAAAGCACTCATAGATTACTCAAAGAAATACTTCCCTGACTTCAATGTTGATTATGATGATGCGTCTGTGGCGGCTTGGTTGATTGGTATCAATGCGGCTGTTGCAGATGACCTTTCATATCATATTGATAGGGTGTATCAGGAAACGAACATTGACAGTGCTAATGAGAAGGGCTCACTATACAACATAGCGAGAAATAACGGTGTTAAAATACCTGGTCCTAAAGGTGCTATGGCAGAGGTTAGATTTTCTTGCGTATTGCCTGTTGATGGTACTAAGCCAAACTATGAGGCTGCGCCTATTATAAAGAGGGGCACAAAGGTATCTTCACCTACCCAATCATTTGAGGTTATGGAAGATATTGATTTTGCTTCACAGTTCAACAGTGACGGCGTTAGTGATAGAACTATCGTTCCTAATGTGAACACCAACGGTGTTATCACAGGGTACACAGTATCAAAGTTATCAGTTGTTGTAGCAGGAGAAACTAAAATTTATCGCCAATCAATCAGCGAGAGTGATATCAAGCCTTTTATGGAGGTTGTTCTTCCTGTTAAGGATGTTATGAACATAGAGTCTGTTGTTGTAGCAACTGGCGACTATGCTAAGACCGTACCTTCTTATGGTGAATTTTACAGCGAGGACGAGAACCTATGTGGTGACGGAAAGCGTAAGGTAAAATTCTTTGAGGTTGATAGTCTTGCTCAGCCTGAGAGATGGGGAGACGAACTTGTTGACGGAAAGGCAAAGAAGTATCTATATGGATACAATGGAACACCTACTTACTGTGTTACTAAGGGTGAGTGGAAGCCTGTTGAGCATAAGTACATTACAGAATATACCGATAATGGCTATATCAAACTTATTTTCGGTTCAGGTACTGGCGAAAACGCAGAACTTGGAGAAAGTATGTCAGACTTTGCAAAGTGGCAGATTTCAAGGACACTTAACAATAAGGCCCTTGGTGTCCTTCCTGAGCCAGGAAGCACTATGTTCATTATGTACCGTGTAGGCGGTGGCGCAGCAAGTAATGTTGCAGCAGGTGCTATTAACAGGATTTCATACCTTGACATTCACTTCAGAAATGACGACACCAACAACTTCAAGGAGATTGTAAACCTCGTTAAATCAACCATTTCCGTGGTTAACACAACTCCTTCAGTGTCAGGTAAGGATATGCCTTCAAATGCTGAAATTAAGTACCTCATTAAGTACCACAATTCAGCACAGGAAAGGTGTGTTACAGTTAAGGACTACATTGACAGGATTCTCAACCTCCCTCCTAAGTATGGTACTCCTTTCAGAGTTGGTGTAATGGAAGAGAATAACAAGATTATGGTTTACCTACTCGGTATCAACCACCTTGGACAACTTGACGCATTACTTCCTGTCACATTGGTAAAGAACATTGAACGCTACCTTGAAAGGTATAGAATGATTAACGACTTCGTTGAGATTAAGGCTGGTAGAATCATTAACCTTGGCATTGATGTTGACGCAATCGTAGATAGGAACTACAATAAGACAGATGTTGTACAGAAGATTATTGCCACAGTTAGGGATTATATGGATATTAACCGCCACAATATGGGCGAGGAAATCTATGTAGGCGACCTTGAAAAGGAAATTTCAAAGGTTGACGGAGTTCTTAACCTAATTGAGGTTAGGGTGTTCAACATTACAGAGCGTGGTTATTCTGACACACAAATCGGACAATCTGTCAGTACCTATTATGGCGACGGAGAAGGCGATACAATCAACACGAGAATGCTTGTTGACCTTGATGTAACTGACGGAATCCTTTATAATGACGGCGACTCAATGATGGAAATTAAGAATCCTGCACAGGATATTCGTGTAAGACTTAAGGAGAGATAATATGGCTTGTAATTGTAAGGTAACTCAAAATATAGACTACCTTCATAAGAAATACGGCGATAAAACGCCACAGAGCAAAGCGTCAAATATTCGTGGAAGTGCAATGGCCATTATTGAAAATGCAGTGATTTTTACAGTTTTACTTCCACTAACCCCGTTTATGCTTGTTTTTGCGATTGGTGCGGCAATAGCGGGAAAAACGATACATTTGGATAAAATAGTTAAGAGGACTTAAAATGGGTGATACTATTAAATCATATAGGGTAAAGGCAAATGTCGGGGCTGACTCTTTCTTAAGTGTCAACCTCGAACAGGATTATGACATTATTGACATTTTGTCATTGAGAATTGACAGCCAAGACCTTTATCGTCTACATAATTCAAATTACGGTGTTGTTGTTGGTCGTGTTCTTGCCAACAACGGCTTCGGTATTCCAAACGCTAAGATAAGTGTTTTCATTGGTAAGAATTCAGACGACGATGAGAAGATACTTGCCATTTACCCATATTCAAGCCCTGCTTCAAAAGATGAGAACGGTGTAAGATACAACCTATTGCCTGACGAGAAGGTTGGAAACTGTCACCAAGTAGTTGGAACATTCCCTAACAAGAGATATCTACTTGATAATGAAGACCTTATAGAGGTATTTGACAGATATTACAGATACACAACGAGGACAAATAATGCGGGTGACTACATTATTTGCGGCGTTCCAACAGGTAATCAAATGCTTCATATGGACCTTGACCTTTCTGATTGTGGAATACTTTCACAGAGGCCAAGAGACTTCGTTTATAAGGGATACACAATTGAGCAGTTTGAGAACCCAAATATGTTCAAAACAGGCACTTCTTATTCAAACCTTAGTCAGATATTCACACAAGACCAAGCGGTTTATGTTCGTCCATTTTGGGGAAATGAGTCACTTGGAGAAGAAATCGGCATAACTAGGGCTGATATTGATGTTGCATTTAAGTTTGAACCTACCTGTGTGTTTATGGGTTCAATTGCGAGTGACCCTTCTTCTCAGGGTATCTCAAGAAAGTGTATTCCTACTCCACATATGGGAGATATGGATGAGTTGGTTACAGGTAGCGGTACTATTGAAATGATACGCAAAACCTATGCGGGTAGCGTAGAAGAGTTTCAAATTAAGGGTACTGAACTTATTAACGGTAACGGTATTTGGTGTTATCAGATTCCAATGAATTTGGATTATATGATGACGGACGAGTACGGTAATATGGTTCCTACCGACAACCCTGAAAAGGGTATTCCTACGAGAACAAGAGTTAGGTTTAGGATTTCAATGCAGGACTTCGAACAGAATACTGATAACTACTTTAGGCCTAAGGTACTTGTTCCTCACAACCCTCAAAACCTTAACGGTACAGCCCACGAGGATTACGACTATGAGTTTGGCTCATTTACATCAGATGAGTCATTCCGTGACCTATTTTGGAACGAGGTTTATACAGTTAAATCATACATACCAAGATTCCAAAAGAGAAAAATAGCAGGTTGGAAGGAAAAGAAATTCACAGGCATTAAGCAGTGCCAAAATTCAGGTAAGAACAACCCTATCCCTTACAACAACATTAGAATTAGGTTGCCATTTATGTTTAAGGTAATGTGCATCCTGATTAAGATTTTCATAAAGATTGTTAAGGTTGTAAATACTATCATATCAATGTTAGGAAACTTCCTAGCCGATGTTGGTAACACTTATTTAGGGTTTAAGTTTACTATATTTGGAAAGGAGGTTAAAATCGGCCTCGGTTATCCGTTTAAGAAATTGTATGAGAAATCTTTGGATTTAAAACTTAATGTTATTGACGAGGGTATGTGTCCTGACCTTGAAAATTGGTATTTCGCCCCTGTTTATGGCAAAACTATATGGTCACCACCTGACGGCCCGCCTCCAGGAATGAAGCCATATAACCTATTGAAACAGACACTTGACGCTATTACTACAGACGACGACCCTACTTCAATTGACGACCAAAACCAAGATACAGAAGACGAAGCAAGGTGTCTTACAATCAACACAGACTACCTAATTTCTTGTATAGAAATGAACCTTGCACAGGAGTACAGGGTTATAAACTTTGACTTCTATAACGATTGGATTAATGGTCTTATCTATATTCCAAGATTTATGCGTTATGTGAGGAGAAAGAGAAAATTCCTCGGAATAACCATTGTTAAGGCTAAGGTTCGTGGCTGTATGGACGATAAGAAAATCTTCTCAAGAACGAGGAGATATACTCAAATGTGTTCATTGGGGTATAAGAAACACTCAGGCCTAGGCAACAACTATTCTGTTTTCTCAAAGACAGAGACTAACCTTAATAACATTTTCCAAATTATTAAATCTAACAACTATCACAAGAAGAGAGGTTTAACACAGGAAAAGATATTTGGTAAGTCAAACGCAGGTATTTGTCACGAAAAGGAAACAATGTATGGACACCATGTCTATTATCTTAAGCCTTGCGAATGGATAAAGAAGGGAACACCTGCTAATAGAAAAGTAAACCTATACGCTACAGATATCGTTCTTCTTGGTTCATTGAATGATTGTGACCTTTATGGAATTCCACAGGCGTTTAAACACCTTACAAGTTCTTCTTACATTATGCCAACCAACCTTGCGTTGACAAATATGGAGGAGGACGGGCCTCTTTATGCATATGGCGATAACGGAACTATATGCTCAACAATCAACCAAACAACAGAAGTTACGGATGTTGAGAGCCTATCTAACCCTGTTCAGGTTGTTAGTGGAACACTGACTTCTCAGTTGAATTATTATAGCGGCGCAAGTTCTAACTATGATGTAATGTATGACGACCCAAGTGATACTATGCCACTAACTGAGGCGGCAGGTATTGCGTGGAATTATACTGGCCCTGGCCAAGGTGAGATAGATAAAAAGAGATTGTATTACCCAGGTGGCCACTTCCTTGGTCTTTCTTGCGTTAATTCTCAGACAAATATTAAGAGTTGTATTAACCTCGAAAGAATATGCGAGGCAGGTGCAACAATGTCTCAGAGAAGGGAAAATGTTAGAGCCGTTAAAACTAAAGAAGGTGAGGCAGTACTTGAATACACATATGATGTGCCAACGGGCTTTATATCAGGTGACGATATAGTTGATGATGAGTTCAGGGTTATGTTTGCTACTATGAACCAAAAGAGATTGGTGGCTAATAAGATTAACCCTAACACAGGATATAAGGTATATGACTTCGCTTATGTAAATCCTATAAATTTCAACGGCGAATTCTCAAAATATGCGGGTAATAATACGCCATATAACTCAGCCAACGGCACTAAAGGCTCTCCAGACGAATCTACTTCTTTAAAAAGATTTGGTATAGAACCTGGTGTATCCCGTGACGATTATGACCCAGAGGAATACGCATACACTAAGACGAGAACGATAGAGTTCCCAAGTGTTGATTACTATATGTTTAGGTTTGGTCTTGATTATACTGACCTAACTAGAACTAATGCTAAGCATATGAGGCAGTTTGCTAAGGAAAAAGACGGCCTTAGGTATCTTCCACAGTACGAAAACAGTTACTACTTCTATTTTGGTATGAAGGATGGTTCAACTGCTCTTGATGAGTTTAATAAACAATTTTTCTCAGAGTGTGAATCTTCAACGCTGATTGAAAGAGAGGCTAACGCTTACATGGTGGTTCTTGACTACGACCCTTGCGTTGGTACTTCAACCGTTGTTCCATATCTAAAGAACCTTGACGGAAAACTTACATATAGGATTGATTATGGTGACAACATTGCAATGAGGCCAGGAAAGGATGTTAGTCCTTTATATGGCGTATGGGAAGATAGTAATTCAGCGGAGCCATTCGACCTACCAGCAGGAACATATAAGTTTAAGGTTATTGACGAAGAAGGAACAGAATTAACGACAGAGTTTACTATTGGTAACGGTATTGTTATTACTAATACTACTTCTTATGACTTCAATGTATCGCTTGTTCCGCCTATGACACAAACGCTTGATACTCTTGTAAGAACAGCCGCTAACAGCAATATGTACTATGGTGGTTATTTGAAACTTGAGGAAACCAAGTTTAATGTTCCTAAGAAGGCCGCTCTTTCACAACTTTATGTCAGGGCTGTTATGGACGGTGATAACCCTTATAACCCTATCTATGGTTCTGAAAATGTTGGTATTGATGCAAATGGAAATTGCGAACTTTACCTAATGAAGTCAAATCTAACTTATGATGTATATGTACATTTTAAGTATAACGACGGAGAGTGCGAAGCGGTTGAGCCTGACGGCACATATATTTTCCTAACCTCACTTAACTTGCTTAATCCAAGGTTGATAGACCTTAGGGTTGGCCCTGTGTATAAAACTCCATATAGGGATTTGCCTTATATGCTTGGTGTTCCTAACCCTAACTATTTGTTGGTGAATCCTGAATGGTGGAGGAAAGCAGATAATGCTGGTGGTGATAATCCTTATTTTTGGGATGTTAGAAAGTCAGTGGTTAAGTCAAACGGAACTACGGCTGAAACACACTCAAATTATGTCACATCTATAGACGGGTTAAGGGCCGTTTTTGGAACGCCTCAAAACTATCAAACCATAATAATGGGAGATAGGATTTATTCTACCCACGAGCCTGAGAACAACATACCTAACGGCTTTACTGTTGACGACGAGGATTCTTACCATGAGACATATGCCGTATCATATGTAGATTCAGTACACCCATATAACTCAATTTCTTATAAGGGGTACACTATAGCAGGTAACTTTGGTGCTGTGGTTGACGGAGAAGGTGACACGAAACCAGTTGTTGGGGGAGGCCCTGACGCTGCTTGCTTGAGGCCAGGTGAAGGTTGTCTATATAAACCACTTCCTGACGGCGACATTGTGTCAGCAATATACAATGGCGGTAGTATTAAATGCTATGGAGATGTTGAAGGATATACCACAGGTATAGTATATCCAACCATAACTTACCCTGTTATTAGAAAACCAATGGAAGTAAATGCAAATTACTTCTTGTTAGACAACAAACATCTTATTGAAGTTGAAGACGACGAGGTTGAAATACTAAATGCCTCAGATGGAATAAAGTGCGAAGCCCACATTTATAACGGCCTAACATACAATTATTATTATGGCGGCGACTCTTTCATGCCTGTTGTTACGGAAACAGACCTTAATGAAGGTATGCAGGATAAAATAATGCTTGATAAGAGGAATCAGCGTACAGGCGTTGGTCAAAGTGACTTGGCAGGAATTTTCCCTGATAGGTTATTCAATGACGGACACGGTAACGAAACATTCCTTTCTGGTTGGACAACTGAACAGATTGAGGATTTCTCTTACTTTATCCAAGAGGGTTCACCTATGTATGGTAATAGCGTTGGCCACTATTCAGCAAATAAATTAGATGGCTGTGGAGAATATGAACATACTTCGGCATATAAGACCCTCGTTACAACATCAGAAATAACAGTTGATGTCAAGTTCTACGACCAAGCAAAGTTTAGGCTTGATGATAGCAATGGGCTTCACTTTAAGTTTGTTGGCGGTTCTGATAGCGACATTGAATACTATGCAGTATCATTAACTTCTTTATCTGCTTTAATAGAAGAAGACACTAGCGAAAATGGATATGAATGGATTAAGACTGGCTTTAGAACATATTATCTGTTAGGCCATTACACAAGTGCCGCAACTTATGATACTGATGGAGAAGATGTTGTTGTTAAACTATATGACACTTTCCTTGATTTTAAGTATCCAAGGGCTATTATTCCATTTACCAAATATAAGCAAGATGGTGATAATGCAATAGCGTCGGTTGAATATGAGGAAAAGAAAATAAATGTTAACGGAAGGCCATATCCATCAGAAGGTACTATTGGCAAATATGCTACACAAATTGCATATGAATTCGGCAATAGGGTTATTTTTGATAAAAAGAGGATAGTGAAGGAAGACAGGCGTGATGACCCAAGAACAAGAATGGAGTTTAAGGATAATTCATTTACAAAAATTGTCGAAAACGCCGTCAATAGTGGAAACCATATAGACAAAGAGCTCTATTATGCACCAAGCCCTGTCGCTGGTAAAAACCCTAAGATATGTGTAGTAGGTGTTAAGCATGTTGAGGATAATGGTACTGCAAGTGAGAATATTTATCACATTTATATGCACCCGAATAGAATATACGAGGTTGAAAAGGCATCTGTTATCTTACTAATTTACATAGATAGCGTTCGTTCAAACAATGCTGTATTCGGAAACTATTCTGACAGTTCTCAGTGTATGATATTGGTACATCCTGATTATAGTTTAAACAGCCCTGAATATAACGCAAGTTGGCTTTCATTGAGTTCATTGAGAGGTGCAGGTACTGTAAGTGGTATGGATGCGTATACTACAACTATTAGTGTTACCACCAACGATTCAAGCGATGAACGCCGCACTGTTATAAATGTTAGTGCGAGGGGTAAACAAGGAACCACTAGTGAAGGCCTTGAAGAGTTTACTCAAATATCAGTTAGACAGACTAAGGGTACTAAGGAAGTTGAAGAAGGTCTTGAAGAGGCTCAGGGTCAAATCACAGATATCAACGGCAATATTGACGACATTAATAGTGATATCCAAAGTATTAACAGCGATATCAGTGGTATCCACGAAACGATTGACAACTTACCAAGCGGAGGTGGAACACAGCCAACAACCCCAAGTACAGACCCAATAAACGAACCATAAAATAATTGAAATGGAAAGAAAGATATTTCTTGAAAAAAATAGAAGCAAGTTCTCGGTCAACGCCCCAAATGCGATGGGCGTTGACCTTGATACTAAGTCTAAGTTAATGCAGGATAGCGGTATATTCGGCAACTTTTCAGAACTTGACCAATATAACAAAGAAAGGGACGAGTGCGGAAAGTTCAGAATGATATTCTGCGTAAACCCTATATGCTCTAATGTTCTTTTCAATATGCAAACAGAGGTGGTTCAGAATGAGGGGTCAAGTAATCCGTTAATTTTAGGCGAAAGGGAGATATCACCAACTTCTATAACGAGGAGTAACGGATTTTTTGGCAATTATATCGTTAACACTTCTCCTGTAACAAGAGTACAAGCATTACGAGATACAGAATATAGCCACCCACAAAATGGAGGTTTTGTATATCATTGTGGAACAGATATTTTCAACAATCATATGTTGAGAAGCGATGGGTTTGCCCATGTTAACAAAGTTGGAATTGGCGCTGAGGAAAGTTACCCTGTTTACAACACCATTAAGGATTTTTTAAGAGACGGAAATGGGCAAATAATTAAGAACACAATCAATCCATCTTCAAGCACAAGGGAAAAACTAAGGTTGTACACAGCAGATAGTTCTCTTTCGTTTAGGCGTGCATATCTAACGAGGATAAAGGAGAAAGACGGATGGATTGGATTTACCAACCCAGGCAATATTGATATTCCTAATTCAGGCGAGAAAGATGAGAACGGAAATTATGTACTTATCAATCAAATGTTGGCTAATAATAAGCCTTGTGAGTTCATTGATATGTACCCTGACCGTTCACTCTATTCATTTATCCCAAAGTATAACAAGTTTAGGAATAGGATTGAGAAGAATTGGGATTACTGCATAACTTATCCATACAAGAAGGATGTGGATAAACTTAACACTGTTTGTGGTGGTAAGTATGGGGCAATAAAGGCTGAATATGAGGAAGGGCACAACCCGTCTTCAATAGGTATTCTTATGTGCCGTTCACTTTTCAAGCACACACTGTCAGTAGGTAGCGAAATCGCTGTTTATTATTATGACGGTAGTAAGTTTGAAAGGTATCCTGTACCTGTAAAGGTAACATCTGTCGGTGATTACGAAGGTGCTGATAAGGATAGGATTTTCTCAATAAGAAAATCAGACCTCAGTAGGATATATAGCAAACTTAATGGCTGTATCTACTATAAGAAACTGTCAAACGGCACTGAGTGTGAGTACTATTTTAGGAAATATAAGAAACTCACAAGAAAAGACGGTGGCGAATTAAGAAGCGACATCAACAAACTTGCTTTTGGCGACAATATCTACGGTGATAGGGTCGCACAAGTTGTGTTTATTGACGATATTGACATAAATGGGCTATTTGACCATATGGGAAGACCTGTATCTGAGGTTTATTTCACTGCAATTAAGAGAAATGCTGGTACTAATAATTGGTACAACGGCAACCCAGGTGACGAAAGTGTTGAATTTTCTCACTGTTTCGGAAAAGTGACCTCAGGTCTTGATTTTGGGCCTTATTCAGGGGCACAGATTGACTACAATGTTAGATTTTTGCACAATGTTACTCTAAAGGGCGATGTTATACCATTCAAAGAGCAAGTTCTTGACGCTTTTGGTGAAACAATAGCGAATCACGAGATACCTGCTAGGATTGAGGACAATATCACGGTTGATAACAGTGAATTTTACGGTGATGTGGTTGAATTTGATGTTTATATGTACATGGAGCGTGAAATAACTCCTGTTATGCACAGATTTAACACATATCAGAGAGAAAAAACAGACGGAAAGTTTGGAACAATCTGTTATGATAAGATTGAGGCCGATGTATATGACCTAAATGAGAGTGGTAGGAATAAGGGGTTCGATGTATCTGAGAAAAACTACTCAACCATTGGCGAAATAGTAATACCAGGCAATATTAGACCTGAAGGCTACTTCTACAACCCTAATACGAGAATACAGGTAAGGGAAGACGACGCTGATGTGACGAGAGTTAGGACAAAACAGGTAAATTACGGTAGTGTTAAGTGTGAAATAAGCGGAGGCAAGACAATCGTTAAAATGAAGGCCCCTACTTCATATAATTTCTTAAGGTGGGACTATATAGCATTCTACGGCGGTACACCTGATGTTGTTTGGGCTAAAATTACTGATGTTGACGGACTTAACCTAACTTTTGAAGTAGAAGGAACGCCATTTGGCAGTACAGCGTTTGCGGCAGAGGACGCACTAATTGGCGCAACGAGGAAATATAGGGCATACTATGCAGTAGAAACCGTTCCAACTTATGCAGCGTTTAACAAGTCAACTCAAGAGTTTTGTTGGAGGGGTATAACGCCACCTTCAGTTATGACGAAGGATATGTCGCTATTTGACCTACCATTTACCAACGGAAGATTCTACATTGAGCGTAACATAAACTTCTTTTTAAGGAGGCAAGACCCGTTCGGTGAGTTCGGTCTATCATATGCAAGGCATACTGACGATGAGCGACACTTGAACAACCCTATGGAATATTTTAATGTTGATTCAGCGTACTTAGACCTGTCACAGATATACAATTTCTATAATAACCTTGATAATGTTTGCTACTAATGGACGCAATACAGATAAACAGAAACAAGAAGATATACTCAATAGACGGTTTGGATTTTCTACTAATGTTGGAAGAGCCAGACAGGGTATTGGTTGTGCTTAAGGATAATATAAATCATAAACTATCAGTTGGCCAATCTCTTGTGTTTAGAAGGTATGTCTACGACCATAGCGATAGACCAATAGTTTTATCAACGGCGGTAGAGTTGTTGGAGAAGACAACATATAGCGGCCACGACGCAGTATATGTTTCACTGCCACAAGTTGAAAATCTAAGAGTGCCTGCATGGTTTGCGTCAGAAATTAGTTTTAAGTCAACATATGGCGACTGTTTTGAGGATTATGACGGCTATTTTGACGATACTCAGAGGTATTTGAAGGTAATGGACGGAGATACATTCAACATAAACGATTGGCTCTACTATTACAACAACGGAATGGAAGAGTTTTTCATTCTTGAGTTCGCATCTGACCATCATATTTTTGAACAAGACATTGAGTTCGCTGAAAATGTACTAAATGCACCGTTCACGATAGATGTTTTAACCGAAGGTGGGGCTAAAATCGGTTCTTTTGGAGGTATTTCCATACCATTTAACGGTATGCCTATGACAGTTACGAGTTCTGATACTTTAACTAAGACAACTATTGACGCTTGTGGCTATGAGTACGATATCAATGAGTACAAATACACTTATTTGCCATATTCATTCTCTCGTAGAAGGATAAAATTCACTACTGTAACTACAAATCAGGCAGAAGGCGAGTTTTTCGACAAGGTATGTTATCTTATCAACCACGGAACATTTTTCGTACCTAACTACAACACTTTTTACTACTACACAATGGATGGTTCAAACAAAAAGTGCGAACTATGGCACGACATATGGTGGGAAGCGTATGATGAACTTAATTCAATTAGACCTGTAAAGGACATTTATGTCAATAGCGGCGATTCAAGGTGTGTATTCGGTGTAGAGAACGATTATTGGGTAATACCAACACTTGCTATCTCGTCTGATATGTACAACCTCGGAATTGAGGAAGGTCAGCACAATGATTATGTTGATAGTGTAATAGATGGCGTTATTCCTGAGGTTATTGATATGGAGAGATTCAAATACTCTCCTGTTGTAATGAAAAATAGGAAATATGAATTAGCGAGGTCAATTACTATTGATATGCACTTTAGGAGGCGTACATCAATAATGGATATTGAGGGCGCAGCCGCAGAAAACGGTTCATATCCTATCTACGATAAGGGTTGGTATATAAATGAAGATTCGGCCAACACAATTTGGTGGAACGGAATGGGTACTACTGATTCAGAAGGAAAATATACTAACCACGATTTTTATGCCTTTAATAGTCAGGCATTTACTGATTTTTACAACGCAAGTGGTAAGTCAGCGGACCTTCTTGGCTACTTAGGGTTTAGTGACGAAGATGTATATTATAGGAAGTCAAAACTTTCAATGTCTTTCGTAAGATTATCGTTCTACACTTCAAAAGACCCCGTTTCTCAGAAACTTCTATACTATTCAACATCTTTCCTTGACGCAACATCACTGTTTGGCAAGTTTATGAAACAAAGTATGCTCAAGTACGACAAGTATGGAGAATTTGAAACAACACCTGTGGTATTTTTCCCCGACAACAGTGCGTCAGCAAGGGTTGACTGTGAAATTCACATAGAAAACGAGTTCAACAACCTCGCTTCAAGTGAGGGATTTAACCTCTATTTGTTCGGTGATGATGCTGACATAAAGGACAAGGGAAAGAACTACAGAACTATTTATATGAAGGTCGAATTTAACCACGCAGGTAACGGTAAAACGATACCTATGGTTATGTGGCCTAAGGGTAATGGCGGTTATAGAGAGATTAGTGTTGATACATTTATCAACGACCTTTATATTCCTGTTCAGATAATGTATGATAATGGTAGATTTGTTTATACTCTACCAACGGCGGTTAATGACAATGGAAACCTAAGGCTTATACTTTTTGAGCCTAAGTTGGATTACAATGAGGGCGGCACATTACAGGAAACATATGTTCCTTCAGCCGAATATAATCCACGCACAGCAGATATTCCTGCTGAAACTAATCCTACGCCTCGTGGTAGTTGGAATGTTGACGGAACTGAGGAATATGACGGTGGTATTGGTGGCGAGACGGTTGAGCCACAACAGGCGGAGATAGATTCAGGAAGTACAACAAGCAATAACGGCACTGAGCCAGAAGGCGTTTATTGCTCATATTTTTGGGGAAATATTAGTACAGTACCTACGAGGGCTGCAAGAGCATATAACCCTGAGGCGGGTATTGGTAGAGCAATACTTGTAAGGTCTGGTGAAACTATTACAGTTAATATTAACCTTAAACCAAGGTATCAGAACTGTGTGGTAAAGTGGGGAAGGGTTAACCAAGGTGCAGGTATTTCACACGGTAATCCTCCTCTTGGAAGTAGAAGTGCATCGTTGAGGTTTGTTAGACCTTATGGTTGCCACTTTATGCTTTCTATACTTGACGGAAATGACCAAAGTAAGGCCGTGTGGGAACAAAACATTACTGTTGGTTATGACAGTACGCCACTTAATGCTGAATAATATGGAGAATGAGTAATGACAGATAATAAGTACATAGTTAAACTATCATTGGATAAAAGCAGGTCTCATATGCCTGGGATGCTGCCATATATTCCATACAACGAAGGTGACGGCTCCGCTAAATTAGTATTGGGTGATACTGAAAATGGCAACTGGGGTGGTTTCCCTTGTGATATTTCTGTTAATGGCCACAGAATGCGTTACGGTGATATCATTAGGAGGTACAACAAGATACAAGACATTCTTCTCAGCTCAGTTTACGGTGTTGGAGTTCTTAAGAACAAGGTAGTCAATTCAAAAGTTGAATGCGTGCAAGACTGTGGTTACACAATACCTGAGAGAGAAACAGTGCCTGAGGTTGTTATTTCAACATATTATGACCTTGCGAGAGAAAAGAAACTTGATATCCTCGGAGATGAGGAAGATGTGATTGATAAGTACGATTTTATACCAGTTCCATTGTCTTGGTTTGGGACAGACGGAGGTGGCGTGTATTACCCAATTAATAATGAGGCAACATTAACTGAGGGTAAGTACTATGTTCTCTTGGCTGACTATGACACATATAGGAAATATGAAGATATGTGGTTAGATTGGTGGAGAGAAAGCGGGCAATCTTATCTAACATACTTCAATGTACCAAGTGGAGAATTTTCATTCTGCAAGGTTGTTGAAAGATACTTTATAGGGAAAATACCAGTACCTGAGGACATTGTTGGCATTAGAGTTCCACAATATGTATATTATGCGGGTGTCAAAGAACTTATGGGGTGGTTTGAGGAGCACGGACTAACAGAAGAAGGTTGTCTTGTGGGAAAACCTGAGGCTCTTGTCAAAAGGTTTGAGGAAAATGGCGGTCTTAAGTTCTACAATTTCCTTAAGAGAAGGCGTGAAGAAATAGTATGGGCCGAAGTATTATTGAGGGGCGAATTAGCCTATGTAACCCCGTATCTTTCACTATCAGTATCATTGGAAGACGAACACGAATACGGAGGAATGTACGAACCATACCTTTTCTCATATTCTGAGGCTGAAGATAAGTTCGTTGAGGCGTATAAGGGATTTAGCGGTTATGGTGAGAGCCTAACAAGGTGGATTGAACCAACAGACGCTTACGCTGAATCAATGCTTATTAAGGTTATTGACGAGAAGGCGACTGAAGTTGATGGGATAACAGGTGTTTGGGGAGAATTTATCAACGGAAGTCAACTTTTCAGATGTACCTTCCATACAGGACACACAGAGCCTTCACAAAATGTTATTATAGCCGAAAACGGATATTGGACTTGTAGCGTGTCTAATGCGAGAACGGTCAAGTGTGGCGACGGAGAGAGTATTGATAGAAATACCAACAAATATAGAAGTGTTACCACCTTATCCTGCATACCAAGCGTAGTTGAATATGCGGCGAATGGCGATTGGTATTATTTTATGGCCAAGAAAGATAACGGTGAGAGCGTTCACTTTAAGATACCTTATACCAATGGAAGTTTTCACAATATGGTGGAAACTGATACGGCAGGAAAGTATATAGGTGACTATATTACTATGCTCCAAGAAAGTGGTAGTGAAATAGTTATACAGTATGTAATAGGCGGAATGGCCACCTCTAATGATAATGGTCAGTCGTTCACAGCCGTACCAAATACAGGTGTCAAGTACGAAGAGAGATACCCATACACTAAGGGTGCTGTCTTAGTGACATTTATGGACGGATTTGAAGATGTGAGAATTGTGTACGATTGCATTGACATGGAGGTAAGGAAAGAACTAATTTATAGTACCGACTATAACCTTTACAGGAAGGCTAATAGGGCTAAGATTATAGGAATGGAGGTTGGTACTGTTATGAATAGTAAAGATATGGTGTCAGCACCCGTATTCACTCGTGAGTCAACTGAGTACCTTCCTGATGAAACAAAAAACACATTTAATGTAATTATAGACAGGGGAAATGCGGCTGCATTTGAGAAGCATTTTAAGTTATCTGAGTGCAACACATTTGAAGACCTTAAGAATTATGGAAATAACTTTTATAACCTTTAACAGCAATGAGTAGTGGAATATTCGGGTCAATAAGACCCGCAAAAATAATACCTTCAAGGGACGCTGATATGCTCTTTACCTATCGTCCAACGAGAAGCACTGAAGATGAGGAATTTAACGGTAAGTACAAGAAACTTGACGCATCTGAATGCTTAGTAAATTCTGTGACGGAAGACGGAGACGAGATTGACGGAGTTTATGAACTTCGCCTCCCCCTTTCACATTTTTATAGGAAGGGTTTCTATACGATTTACATAAAGCCTAAGGAGATTTCTGCCAAGATAACAGATGTTAGCGTACTTGCAGCATATCCCGATGTTAAGGGTGTTGTAATCAACAACCCAGGCGTTGAAGACCTTACGGGTTATAGAATTGAGTTTAACGACGGCACTACGAGGATAATTAAGTCTTGTAATAGGTGTCAGCCTGTGGCTGTTTCAACGGGCGACGGTTATCCAAAGGCTACAAGGTACAACCTCGTTGATAACGCCTCAACACTACTCTTTTGCACAGTATCACCATCATCAGCCCCTTCATTTAAACCCAATGGTTATCCATACATTGGTGTTCCTGGTGAAGAGATTAAGTTGTGCAACACACTTTTCAGTCCTAAAATGATTGAAGTTGAAATGGTTGACCACGACGCTGATACTATCAGTTACATGCTTGAGGGCGACCAAGCAAGGAATAGGGATACAGGTATCATTACCACCTATAACGAAGACCACGAAATTTACCATCAGTCTGATTACTACACAATTAAGAGCAGACTTGGTGTTCCACTTGTTGATGTTAAGAAGAATAGGGTCAATATTGACACTACTCAGTCACACGATAATATTATGAGTATGCAGTAATATGGCAAGAAGAGACCAATATATAAAAAGTAAGTCAGATTTCGTGCTTAGGAAAAGGCACGCACTAACCTCTAAGGGTATGATTTACGAGAACGACCACATGACAATCGTTCCCGATGATGATATCTTTAACGAGGATAGGTCAATGTATTCTGATTCTAACTTTAAGTTTAGGACAAGAATAGAACGAAATGAAAAGAAAAAGCATTTCGGCGGTAATTGGGTGAAGCCTGACGGTGAAGAAAGCGAGTTTTGGAAAGAGGAAAATTGCTCAGGTAATGTTATTAGTGAGGAAACAAGAATCGTTCTTAAGCCAAACTATTCTTCCATAAAGGATTTCGCCTACTATGGTTCAGCACAAGACTTAATCAAGGCAAGCGTTAGGGATGTTCTATTAAAATACCCCGCAGGTCTTTATTATATTGGTGACGAGCATAGGAAGATAGGAGATAAGTTCATTGTTTCTAATGAGTTTGGCATTGACATATGGACACCTAATGTTGAACCTACCTCTGTTGATAACCCACTTAGGTATTTGAGTGCGAGTTATGGACAATACTTAGAGGGTAGAACCAATAAGTTTGTTTCTACTTTAGAGATTACAAAAGTAGGTAATGGTTGCCCTAATTCTATTATAGCACAAACAAGAATTGGTAATAATGTTTTCTACACATATCTCGCTGACGACGGTAGTCATGTTGTCTTGTCCAATGGAAGTCTACCAGCAGGAGAGCCTATTATACGACTACCTGAGGCTGAGTTCCTAAAGCGTTATGACGAACTTGACGATTTCTCAAAGGTACTTTTGAATTTGGACAGTAAGCCATTGTTTAAGGCGACATTTGACACCCCGTATTTTGACGGTAACGGTTACTATTCATCATACAGAAATTATGTTTGGCCTTCAATACATACAGAAGACTATTCATTCTTTACTCCTGATATAACAAGCCCATTGTTTGCGGGTTATATTGAGAAGTTGATGATAGCCGCAAGGTTCCACGATGAGTACGACTCAGACAATATGTGGAGAATGCTTACCCACCAATCAATTAAGAACCTTGACTGGACATTTACAAAAGATAACGGTGACGAAGTTGAGACGATTGACTTTGATTCTTCAAGGATTAAGGCCGCTATTGAGTTGTATGGAAGACAGTTTGACGACCTAAGAAGATATGCTAACAACATAAAAGCCACAAACGCCATAACATACGACGAAAAGAACAACATACCTGACTATTTCATAACAGACGCTGTTGAGAATAACGGTTGGGACGCACACCATGTTGGCCCTACTAACGATATGGGAGAACTTAGTGATGTTTTATACACAGGCTCAACTATTTCTGGCAAAAATTCGTCAGATGCAAGTGTATCATTCCTAAGAAGGCTTTCAATTAACTCTGATTATATCAATTCAATGAAGGGTACTAAGCGTGGTATCGAAACCATACTTGGTATGTTTGGTCTTGAAAGTGGTACTGACTATTCTATAAAGGAATATATCGCTGTGGCCGACAGATTCCCTTCAACATATGATTTTAAGACTAAGTTGCCTTATTACGACAAGTATTACTATGGTGAGGAAGAGGACATGCTTTCAGATTGGCCTATAACCTCGGTTAAGGTTAGTGAAGACGATGATGAAAACTACATTATTCCTTGGTTTAGTAAAGATAATTCATACCCATCAAAGGCCTATTTCCAATCAAAGGGTGGGTGGAAGAATACAATTTACAAGAACATTGACCTTCCTATAACTTCAATCAAGAGGATTAAGGCAAACGATGATTTCGCTATATACGGCGAAACGCTACAATACCTAAAGTATGCCACTGACATTGACGAATTGACCGCACTAACCACAACAAAACTTTTCAAGAATGCAGTTTGTTATGTTGAGGACATATCAGGTGTTTTGAATGGATACAACGCAAGTCCTGACGACAAGAGGGCCATACTTAACGGCTCACAGTTCTCACATTATTTCATTCTAAAGAATGTTGAACTATCTGCAACTATAGGCTTCATTGATAACGATTTTTATAGTTGTTATGGTTGGAGAAACATATTTGTTGACGAATATGACGGAACTAAGGGTCTAACCTGTGACGGAAAGAGAGTTCTATACCTTGAGTCACTAAAAACGGTTGAAACAGGCAATAATCCACATGCAGGATACGGTTTCTACGACTTAGGAGAGGAATACTTGGACAATTATAGGCAGATATTTAAGCACCAATTGGAAAACAAGGAGTTTTCACTACTAAACGAGGAAGGCAATGCTGATGAGATACACGCCGTAGAGGATATGGGTTTTGGTGACTGTGAGCAGATACCTGTTGATACGAAGACATTGGTATTCTACGATGATGCTAATACTAATGTTACTCTAATGCCTATCGGTAGCGAAAGAGACGATGTTAATTGGACTGAGGGCCTTTACGCCAACTTGGTCAACCCTGAGGGTGGCTCAAAGAGGGACGAAGCGTCTTCATTCTCAATAATCAACACAAAGAGGATAGACATTGAGTTCAACGATAGAAACAACGAATATTATAGAGAATATATTGAAAATGTGATACTTAAATATGTAGAACAGATGATGCCTTCAACGGCTATATTCTCTTATAAATTTGCAAGTGACTAATTTTAAGCCCAACGATTTTTCGTTGGGTTTTTTGTTTGGCCTGACTGCCGTTTTACTCGGCGATTACTATTTATGATAAAATATATCGGCTTTATCTATGGGAAGAATAGTATTAAATAAACATTATGACTCTGCGGCCAATATCACTGCTGATAAATTTTTCAATGGAGGTGAGTTAATCATCTCTAATGAAATTGGTAATGAGAGTATCTACATTATCAATACAAGGGGTGATGTTGTTAAAATCGGCTACAATGGTGGCTCAGAAAGCGGCGGAACTATCCCAAGTGGGGATTACATAACAGCCCAAGATTTGAGAGATTATCTCCATAATCAGGCTTATATGACATCAGCAGACACTGCTGAGTTACTTTCAGCGATTGAGGCGGCTATTTCGGAGTTAAATGACAGGGTTGATAACATACCATCAGCAATTACCCCAACATCAGGTGGTGTTGTTGATTTGTCAGACCTCTATGAAAAGGTTGGTACTCTTAGCGCTGCTACAGAAGAACATATTGGACAGAATACAGAGAAGTTTCAGTCAATAGATGAGAGAATTGACGCTCTCAGTGGCTTAACCGCAGAAATTCTAACAGAAGAACAGGTTAAAGACATAGTAATTGGCGAAATTTCTTTCTTGGTATCATCTGCCGATACAATGTTCGATACCTTAAGGGGTCTTGCTGATTGGATTGCCAACGACGAGACTGGCTCAGCACAACTTGTTGCAGATGTCACTAACCTTAAAGACGCTGTATCAGGCGTAACTGACAGAGTTTCTGTTGCAGAAGAAAATATTGAATCGCTTAATAGTGATGTTGCTGACATTGCTGAGAATGTATTGGAACTTAGCGGGTCAGTAGTTGAACATATAGCACAGAGCGAGGCTGATTTACAGGAACTTAACGAGAAGATAGATGCCATTGAGATACCAGAAATACCTGAGATACCTGAACCCGTATCAGACGAGCATATAAGGGATATCGCAGCACAGGAGGTTGCCTCATTGGTAAGTTCAGCCGATTCAATGTATCAAGTCCTACAAGAACTTGCGGAGTGGGTTGAAAATGACGAAAGCGGTTCTGCACAGTTAATCAACGATGTTGCTTCTCTAAAGGATTCAGTATCAGGTCTAACAGACGACCTTGCTGGCACAAACGACCGTGTTTCAGATGTTGAAGGTGGCGTAGGTACATTAGAAAATGCTGTATCAGGCCTAAGCGAAATGCTTAATAGGCACATTCTTGAAAATAGAGAAGACCTACAAGACCTAAGTGATAGGATAGACGAGATTGAAATCCCTGAGATACCTGAGCCTGTCTCAGATGAACATATCCAAGATATTGCTGCTCAGGAGGTTGCTAAGTTAGTAAGTTCTGCTGACTCAATGTATCAGGTTTTACAGGAACTTGCTGATTGGGTAGAAAACGACGAAAGTGGCTCAGCACAGTTGATAAGCGATGTTGCCAACTTGAACGACGGCCTTGACGAACTAAGCGGTTCAGTTGTAACAAACCAAGAGAATATCAACGAACTTAGTGCTGAAACAGAGTCACTTAAGAACTTGGTGGAAAATCTTCCTATTCCTTCAGGTTCGCCTGTTGATGAGTCAGTAATACAGGCACTTAAGGATTATATTGACGAGAAGATTGCTTCAATTCAATACGAAAGTGACCATGTGTTCCTATCAAGGGCTGAATATAGCCAACTTATAACAGAAGGACACGCAATAATAGACGGAAAGATGCACTATTTCTCAAATTCTGTTTATTACTGCATATACCAAGGTTCACCTGAACCTCCAACTCCATCAGGAGAAACAATTGATTATGAAATTAGTGGAGACACAATTAATTTCAACAATGGTACAGTTGACGAAGACGGCTTCTTGAACATTGGCGATATTACACTTGACGGAGATTTCATTGACCTCAACGCTGTAGCGCCAATAGTGCCCGACGAGCCTGATGAACCCGAAGAGCCCGAAGTTGAGCCTGTTATTAGCGGAGACACAATGACGATTAGCGGTGCAACAGTTGATGATAACGGTTTCGTTAATGTACCAAACGGATTAGACTTAATAATAGAATAAATTCAATAAACCAAAATATTATGGCACAAAAAACAATCAAAGGGTTTAATGTGAGCGGAACCCCTTATTATTTAGACGCTCTCACTGTTAAAGGAAGAGAACTTCAAGACCAAGTTCTTGATACTATTTCTGGAAACGCATTAAAGGGTTTGTATGTAAACACATCTAACAACTTGGAACTTAGTGCAGGCGCTGCTGGTGGCGAGAAACTAAACCTTGTTGCAGATGACGCTATTCAGATTAAGCCTGGCGATGGCGAACCACTCCAGCTTGACTGCGAAAAGAACCTTGTTGACATCAATGAGTATGGTGTAAAGGTTTGTAACGGTTCAATGAACAAGAACTCAAGAGTTGTTGGCCTCAAACTTAATGCCGCAGAACTTACTCTTGACACACAGAAGGCAAATGTTTCTGAGTTTGACCCTGAAGAATTCCAAATCAAGGTTAGAAATGATAAGTGGAACGGTGGTGAATGTGTTGGCACAACAGGCCCTATCTACTTGAAGACTAAGGCTCGTGCTTTCGACTTCCGTTGCTTTGACCACGGTGGAATCGCACTTCAGATTGCAGGACACGACAGCGCAGGTAACGAAAACAAGATTAAGTTTGAAAGCGATAGAACTACTGTCCCTGGCGCAACTCCTGCATATTGCAAGGAAGGCGGTAAGGGTCTTGAGTTCGGTACTTTCAACAACGAACACACTTCACTTTATACAGGCGACTATCGCTTCAAGGGTGATGCTAATGTTTTCGGTGTAACAAGGCAGACTCCTGTTTATGACAATGATAAGAAAAAGACCGATTATCCTACAATGGGAGACGACTTCAAGGATGTTATTGACGCAAGCACTCCAAAAGCAACTTGGAACGAGATTATTGACGCTGCTAAGAAGTGCAAGAACCTTGATGAAACTATCAACAACAAGGTCGCTGAGGCCGCTATGAGTGCTTCAGGCATTGATGTAAGCGGTTTCGTAACAAGAGACAATGTTCAGGATATGGTTAACCAAGCAATGGCAGAGGCAGATGTTGATTTGACAGGCTATGCCACTGAGCAGTGGGTTCTTGATAAGCACTATGTTGATGCACTTCCAAAGCAAATAGAATATCTTGGTGTAAGTAATAAGAAGGGTAACCTAAAACTTGATGTAAAGGGTGAGTACACTTGGGAGCAGACAGCACCTAAATCAGCCGTCACAATTGATGAGTACAGCAACAGGCGTGAATATGGCGATAGGGTTGTTATTCATGTGAACGAAGAGTTTTATACTGACCCCGCAAAGGTTTATTATAAGGCAGGACAGGACACAACTCTTGCAGACGGAGTTACTGTAGCGCCTAAGGGAACAATTGTTTATAAGTCAGGTTATACAATTGATTTCAATGGTGTACCCGCTGTTGAAGACGGTGGATATGATTACTACTTGATGGCTGATGGTGAAGATTCTTATTACGAGGACCCAGCCAACTCATACTACAAGTGCAAGGCAAAATCAGGTGGTAAGTATTTCGACGGAACAGATGCTGAAAAGGGTGCAATTGTCAACCTTGACGGTTTAACACAGGAAGAAATTGATTACTATGAAAGTAAGGGCGCAGTTCTTGACGAAGAAGGAAATGTTGTCACAGCAGCAATTTGGGAAAGAACTGACATTTGGAAGAAATGCGCTCTTTGGAGTATCAACGAAGTTAACATTAATCTTGAAACAGATTCAAAGATTAAGTTTGACGGTAAGAAGATTGAAACTTGTTGGGGTGAGGATGAGAATGAAAATCCTCTCAAAATGGCAGAAATTCTCCTTTCAACCGAGTCTCTTGCGGGTGATATAACTACTATTGAATTTGAAAAGAAGATTTCAAAGAATGGTGACCGTTCAGGACAGGATACTGAGATTGTTTACACATATGGAAACAATGTTTCTGATACAACAAAGGTTGCTAATTTCGCCGCATTTAAGAAAAACTATAATGGCAAGCACACACCTAAGTCAGATGAGGAACTTCAGGCAATGTACGACGAGTTTGTTGCAGAAGGACAGTCATTTGAAATCAGGGTTAAGGTTAGCGAACTTCTTGGCCTCGTAGCAAGAGTTGCAGACCTCGAAGCAAGACTCGCCGCACTTGAGGCTTCAGGTGTTCAGGGTCCTCAGGGTCCCGCAGGTGCTGATGGTCAGCAAGGCGCACAGGGTCCCGCAGGAGCAAACGGAGTAAATGGTGCTGACGGAGCACAAGGCCCCGCAGGTGCTGATGGTTTGAGTGGAGTAAATGGTGCACAGGGCCCACAAGGACCACAAGGACTTGAAGAGATAGTAAATACAAATCCTGACGGAGAACTTAGTGGCACAACAACTGAGTAATTTTAAACTACTATGATTACAAGAAACAAGAAAGAAGTTACGGATATCATTCACGGCGCAGTTCCTTTAGTGGAGGTGCGCCGTGGAAGAGTCCTCGTATGGCAAAGAGAACAGCAAGCGTCAAGTTCTTGTTTTGGTAGCGGCTATTGGGTTAATGACCTTCCTTGGCTTAACGATGACGCTTGGAAAAATTAAAAATTATAATTACAACATATGGCAAATTCATACAACGGAAAGATAACAAGAAATACCGATTGGGGCGGTGACGCTTCAACAGGCTACTTACCTGTTGACGGCGAAAGCGTACAGAAGCATGTCAAAGGTGAACTAGCAACAAAGATAGGTGCTGTCTACAAGCCAGACGGTATCAATACTGTTTATTACTTCGCAAACGAGGATGATAAGCAGGCATTTATTGATACAAGTGACGAATCATATGTATTGGCTTCATACGAAATGGAGTCAAACTATGAGGTTAAGGTTGCGGGTATGGACGGAACACAGGAGAGCCTTGTAGTTTCTCACAGTGTTCTTAAGGGCACAAAGGGCAACACTATTGAGTTCAAGTTCAAGATTGTTGACAAGAACAATGGCGGTACTGCCGACCCAAGAGCAAAGATTGAACTATCCTTCACAGGTTCAGGTATTAGTAATAAGTTTACCAATGAAATTCCTGTTGTAGCAGGTGATTGGACTACATTTAGTGCTAATATTGACGATTACCTAAGGGATGGTTCAAATAGCATTGCAATCAAGATTATTGGTATGTCAACGAAGGCTACTACGCAGTTCGTTATGACATATAATATTTTTGACCTCTCATTTGAAGTCAATTTCGATTACAACATAGCAAAGACAGGTAACACGATAATGGTTCCTTATATTATCGAATGTACTGACCCTAAGCACCTTGAATTCTTCATTGACGGAGTTAGTGTGAGAAGTTCAGAATCAATGGTTATCAATGACATTAGACTTGATAGTATTGCAACATTGGATATTTCTAACCTATCCGTTGGACAGCACTCATTGCAGGTAAGGGCCTATGTAAAGGCGAGTGACGGAACTTTGTTCTATACTCCTGTTCACTTCTTCACATTTGCGAAGGCTGGTGACGCTGAAACCTCATTCTTGATGAGTATGATAACAGAAGACGGTACAAAGATTGTTCCAAACGGGGAGAATTTCAACATCGCACTATATCAGTTTGAGCAGATTAAGTTTGACTGGTCAATCTATGATTTCCACGAGAATAGATTGACGGTAAACTTTGAGTATGATGGTTCTATCGTAACAAGTTCAGTGGTTGATAGGAATGGTAAGATTAACACCTTCAACTATAGGCCTATGAACTACGGTGACGGTAAGTCATTGAAAATTTATGCTCTTGGCGAAAACGACGAAAAACTCTTCGAATATACCATTGATGTTGATGTTACTGAAACCACAAGTGGTATTAAGGAAACAACAGACGGTCTTGTTCTCAAGTTCCAAGCAATGGGTAGGAGAAACACCGACGAAAATAAGGATGTTTGGAGTTATAGTGGAACATACGGCACATACCACGCAATATTCAGCGGTTTCTCTTGGAGTTCACAACAGGGTTGGAACGAGGAAACTGAGTCACTTACAATCTCTAATGGTGCTCAGGTTCAGTTCGACATTCAACCTATGTTCAGCGACTGGGCTGTAAACGGTGGTGCTGTTGAAATTGACCTTGAAACATTTGATATTGAGAATGAAGACGCTGTTATCTGCGACTGCTCTAACGGTCTATCAGGTAATGACGCATTCTTCAGGGTTACCGCTACAAAGGCTGAACTTTCAACCTATAACGGAACCTCTATTAATACAAGATATAAGGATAATGAAAGACTTAAGATTGCCTTCATTGGTAATAAGAAGGGTACTCACGATGATGGATACCTTATCTACATTGTAGTTAATGGTGTTCTTGAAAGGGCCGCTCTTTACAAGGAAGGTGATAACATTTTCTCATCTGCATATCTAACCATTGGTGACCCTACTGGCCAGTGTAAGGTAAGACTTCGTTCAGTAAGAGTTTATAACAGGGCTATTACTGTTGACCAGGCATTTAACAACTATGTTGTTGATTCAGACGATGTTCAGGGACTTTACGAAAAGAATAACATTCTTAAGGCAGGTTCTGCAACCGAGGTTGGTTTCGACGAGGTTGCTAACAAACTCCCTGTTATGATTTTCACAGGTGATATGGACGAACTTATCACCGAAGGTCAGACTTCAAAGAAGGAAGGAAAGTGGTATGACTTCGATGTTGAGTATATCAACAGACAGGAGCCTGAAAGAAACTTTGTATCCTTCAACTGTAAGATGAAATTGCAGGGTACTTCATCACTTGGTTACCCTCGTAAGAACTTTAAACTCAAGACAAAGGATAAGGGCTTCAACGAAGACCTCTACGCAAATTCTAATTTTGAACTTGACCCTAACAGTGTTGTTGGAAACCTTATGCTTAGGGATAAGAGAACAGGCCTCGCAATTGATTTTGACGATTTCAAGACAAATGGTAGGCTTCACAACACCAATACCTTCACACTTGACTACTTAGGAAGGCCATTGAAGAAGGGTAAGTATAGATTTAGGGCTGACGCTCACAAGGCACAGAAGTGGACACTTAAGGCTGACTTCATGGAGTCATCTTGTTCACACAATGTAGGTGCAGGTCGTTCTTGGAATGACATTTTCGAGAACACAGCACTCCTTAAGAATGGTGATGCGTCTTATACCAACCAAACATATAAGGATAAGGCTCTCGTAAGCGGTGCTTCAAGGGAATATATTGAGTACAATGGCCGTAACATTAAGGATGAGGCTATGCACTATAGAATTCCTTATAACACACAGGCTATCAAGGACCAGAGGGATTATGTTTGCCGTACAGATGCACAGAAGATTTGTATCGCTGAGGAGCAGGACGATGTAAGAACCGCAGTTGACGGATTCCCAATGGTTTGCTTCTACAGAAGAAATCACGCCGAAAATGACCTTATATTCATTGGACAGTACAACTTCATCAACGATAAGGGTTCTTATGAGGTATTCGGTTTTGAAGACATTGAAGACCCTAACGATGAAGAGACAATGATTTACGACTCTTCAAAGGTTGAGTGCTGGGAAGGTCTTAAGAACACTAACCCTCTCTCACTATTCAAGACTATTGACGGCTTCTATGATTGGAACGCTGACGGAACACTCCGTAAGTGGGCTGAGACATATGGTGCTCGTTATCCTGACCCTGAAGACTACGATGTACAGCCAACTGCACTTTATGAACTTTCAAAGTGGCTCGTTTCAACAAGACACGAAAGCGACACTGAGTATAATGGAACTCTTGACATTGATGCGTCATTCGCAAAGCGTATCAATGACTATCAGTATGGTTATACAGAAGATACTGCCGACAGTTATCAGTACGCTGAGGGTACAAACCTTGAAGATAATGCTGAGAATAGACAGAAGAAGTTTGAAACTGAAAAGTGGGAACACTTCGATGTTTGGAAGGTTGCAGGTTACTATGTTTACCTAAGGAGATACGGTGCTGTTGACCAGTTCGTTAAGAATACAATGTTGTTCACTGACGGTAACGGTAAGTACGACCCTCGTCAGGACATTAAGTATAGGAAGTGGTTCTTTATCAACTACGATAATGACTGTCTCTTCGGACTTCGTAACAATGGTCAGTTGGCATTCCACTGGGACCTTGACCGTCAGACAATTGACGCTGCTTCAGATGTTATCGTTGACGACCAAGCAGATAACGAAGGTGGAGATACAAACGCATATGCAATGATGGGTCACGACTCAACCCTTTGGAACAATCTCGAAAGGGACGATGAGTTTATGAGAATGGTTCGTGACCTTGACTACTCAATGTCTAAGTACAGACTTAACTACAACTGTATGGTAGAAGAGTTTGATACTAAGCAGACTGAGCAGTGGTGTGAGCGTATCTATAACGCTAACGAAAGGTATAAGTACATTAACGCTGCTAAGGGTATCGGTGATATGGAAGGCAAGGCTGTTAACAACCTTTGGATGTTGCAGGGTACTCGTCGTTCACACCGTCACTGGTGGATTGCTAACCACTTCAACCTACTTGACGCACAGTGGCTATCAGGTGATTACAAGAACACCTATGTAGAAATTAAGACCAACTGTAAGGAGGGTGATACCATCCACGCAGTTGCGGGTGCTAAGTACTACTATGCTTGGGGTCAGCAGAAGAAGATTTATCAGAGTAACATGCAGAGGAACGAGGGTGAAGCAATTGACTTCTCATTCCCTACTGACCAGTCACAGGGTGACCCTGTATATATCTACTCATTCAACAAGATGACAGAAATGGACTTCTCAGATGCCGCAAGGTATGTTTATGAGGGTAGTTTCAAGTTTGTATTGGGTAGTGACCTCGTTCAGAACACTCTAAAGAAACTCGTTATTGGTAATCCTAATGTTAAGAATACAACAGCACAGGATACAACAACTTGGGAGAAGATTCCTAACCTTGAGTATCTTGACATTACCAACTATGAGGGTATCACCTATGTACCACTTGATAACTTTAAGAACTTGCATATCTTTAAGGCCGCAGGTTCTAAGTTGGGTTCATTCGCACCTGCTGATGGTTCAATATTCGAACTTGCAGAGTTGCCTTCAACTGTTGGTACAATAGTACTTAACAATGTTACTTTCAAGAACAGTGCTAAGACAGACCTTGTTTACACTCCAAATACCAACCTCAACAGCCTTACTATCGCAAGTAACAATGGCGTAGGTATTGAGTATTATAACAAACTCGTTGAGCCTTGGCTTGATTCTATTGAGAGTTCAGCACAGTGGATGCAGTTGTACTATAACAAGTCAATTACACTCACTAACATTAAGTGGAGTTTCACTAACCTTGACGCTATTAGAAAGTTCAGACACTTCAGCCAATACGGTAGGACATTTGACATAAGCGGTACTATTGACCTTCGTTACTGCGGTAGCCTTTCAATGGCAAACATTAACGAAATCAAGGATATCTTTGGCGAGAACTGCTTCAATCCTAAGATGTCTAAACTCTATATCATTACTCCTAACAGTGTATTTATCAACTCTGAAAAGGATAGTATGGTTGCTGGTGATACAAACATCTTCGAGAGAGTTATCTATCCTGATGAGGCCGCTATCGCTGAGGACTTCCAAAGCGTTGATTACTACATCGTTACTGAGACAACTAAGGAAAAGAGAGACGCAGCCGAGGGTGAAATCATCTTTGAAGACCCTATCAACGGTAAGCGTTATATGGTTGTAAACAATGTAGCAAGCGTAAGATACGGACTTACCCTAACCAAGTCATACAATGACCAGGGTAAGGAAATAGGTGTTCTTTCTTGCGGTGAGTATCAACTTGACCACGATACAACATTTAAGGTACTTGTTCGTATGCTCCTCACAAGTGATGTGGGTATTGATAGAATTTCTGTAATGGACTTCACCATTAAAGACCCTACATATGCAGTAAGGGCTAACATTGAGGGTGAAAAGTCGCTTTATAAGGAAAGAGAGTATCGTTACCACCTATCACAGTTTACCGAAAGCGGTATTGCTCCAATCGGCTCATACACATTGAATTGGAATCTTGCGGGTACTGCTGTTGAAAACTATGTGCAGTCAGCAGGACCTGACCCTAACGATGAAAATGTGTTCGTTATCACAATGAACTCAAATCAGCCAAGTCAGGAAGAGGTTGCATCAGAAATGACACTTAGCGTTTCAATCGTAAACAACAACTACGAGCATAGTGTTGTAAATACCTCATTCAATCTTCTTGTTCTTAACGAGAATGTTATTATGACAAGTGTAAGTAACCCTGTCGTAATGGAAATCTGTAAGAACGCAGGTTGGGCAAGCAACGCTAACGCTATGACCAAGCACGAGGCTGAGTTGGTAACTGACTTTGCTAGGGCATTTAGGAATAAGAACACACAATCATTCTCATTCCTTGAGGCTAAGTACTTCACTGGTGTAACTTCACTCGCAGTAAGTGCTTTCCAAAACTCACTTATCACAGAAATCTCTCTACCTGAGACTATTACCTCATTGGGAGATTACTGCTTCGACGGTTGCCGCATACTTCACGGAGTATATGTAGCCGACGAAACAACGGGTGCTGAAATTGTTTACAACAAGACACTTCCTAGCGGAATAGGTATTGTTCCAAAGGGTGCGTTCAGGGGTTGTGCTGCATTGAACGAAATGACACTACCTGACAGCGTTGTCTTGATTGAGGACTTCGCATTCGGTGGCACAGGCTTCGAAGAACTTGTCTGGCACGATTCAGAAAAGGGCGAAAAGAGACTTAACCTCTCTTCAAATATTGGATTGATTAAGGGTAGTGCATTTGAAACTGAAAAGTGGGACCCTGCAACAACTACCAATAAACTTAAGAGGTTTGAAATCCCTGCAAGCCTAACTCCATCTGATAATGGTGAAGAGTTCCTTGGTAAGAACTACGAAGAATTTGTTGTTGACGAGGAGAATCCTAAACTCTCATTGATTGACGGTGTTCTTTACAACAAGGCAGGTACTGCTTTGTATAGATATGCACCTAAGTCAGAGTATCGTGAGGCTGTTGACACCTATTCAGCACAGAATATTAGGCCTTACGCATACTTTGCTGTTCAGAATCTTGACTACTTGACTGTCAATGCTTCTGTTGCAAGTATCGGTGAAGGTTTCTGTAGGGATAGCAAGATTAAGCACATTAATCTTTCTACTTGCCATAACCTTGGTGAATTGAGATATGATTCATTCAGGGATTGTTCAGAACTCGAAGATGTTCAGTTGCCAACAGCAGGTAGCCTTAAGAAGTTTGGTCTAAGGTTGTTCTACAACTGCCCTAAACTCGCTAATATCAACATTCCTGATGGTCTTCAGATATTGGAATCTGAGTCTGTAAACGGTTACGCATACACATTTGTGGGTTGCCACGCATTGTCAGGTATCACATTCCCTGCATCAGTCATTCAGATGGGTAGAAAGGTTATTTCTAACTGTTCTAACTTGAAGTATGTTGTATTCCCTGACCTCTACGATTACAGTAGTGCTTGGAGAAACAATATGACTACTTTGACAATTAACGATAGTAATGTAAATGACATTCCTTACTTCATCATAAGCAACTGCCCTTCATTGGAATCAATCACATTGCCTGTGTTCACTTACAATGTTGAGGGTGAAGAAGGTGCTGTTACGAGCGTAAAGGTTAATGATTTCCTATTGTCAGGCGACAAGTGGGTAGAGAATCGTGATGGTGGCCTTACACCTACATCAGATTTCTATCTAATTGAGGCTGATAGCGTTGCAAACATTAAGGAAATTAAGATTTCTCCTATGGATAATGGCGAGAACTTTGTTTCAATTGATGGTGTTATCTACACAGCAGATAAGACTATCGTAAAGAAGGCTCCTTGGGCTATCCAAACTGTTACTTTGCCTGATGGCGTTGTAAGAATTGACGATAGTGCATTTATGAACGCAAAGAAACTTACAAGCATAAGCAATTATGACGACTTGAAAGAGGTTGGTGTAAGGGCTTTCCAGGGCGCAGAGTTCTTTACAACTTGTGACTTCGTTCCTGACCTTGAGGTTATTAGTGAAAGAGCATTTGAGAGAACAAAGGTTGGTCCTACCATTATAATCGGCGATAAACTTGACCGCCTTGGACAATATGCGTTCGCTAAGGCCTCTTCAATCACTGAGATTATCTTCAATGGTTATCGTGGTACTGAAATTGGTCGTTTCGCATTCAACGAACTACCATTACTTAAGACTATTAAGGTATCTGCTGACTACGCACCTAAACTTGAAAGTATTAAGTCATCATTCGGTGCTCAACTTGAAGACTTCGGTTGGTATCAGTTCGCCAACGCAGGTTCTTCAGCCGTAAATAAGAAGGTTCTCGTATCTGTTGGTACTTCAGGCGGATATTTGAGGACAAGTGGCGAAACATCAGGTCCAAGCACCTATGTTCCAAGCGAAGAGGCTTCTTGGGTATATCTAAGGGACAAGTTCGGATTCGATTTCGAAGAGGCACTTCCTTTAACGGGTGTTTGCGATGTTGAGATATTCGTAGGCGGTACTGAGTACACCAACACTGTTTACGCAGATAGTTCTCTTGGACACCTTGTAGGTCCTAACGGTTCAGTATATGTATCTGAATATGTTGACGGTTCATTTATGATTGACCTTGAAGGTCTATATGATAATGAAGAAGTTAGAATTTACTCAGACGCAGGAAAGACTAACCTATTGGGTACATTTAGGCCAAGGATTTCAAGCGATGTATATACCGTTGGCGAAAGACTTATGTCAGCAACAAGGGGTATGAAACTATCCGCATCAGCACCTGAAAATGGCGACGCTGAAATGGCCGAAATTACAAAGGCTGAGTATGAGGCACTTGTGTCAAGAGTCAACCAAATGGTTAAAATAATCAAGAGACTGTCCAAATAATTCGGCTAAACACGACTATTTATAATAGATTAAATTTGAAAATAAATTAAAAAACTAAAACAAGAATATGGCAACAGGACACACTAAACAACATTTAATTAATTACCACACTGGTTCGTTGACCAATCAACCTCAGGCCGAAAAAGTTGAATTTGGTGAGATAGTCGTAAGACATCATGCTGATAAGCCTGAGTTACTTATTAAAGTTAGCTCAGGCACATCAGGACAGGAATCTTACAGTGAGTGGTTTGAAGGCTTTATGTCCTCTAAGGATGTAATGAAAGAAATTCAGGCCGCAGTTGTTGCTTCTGAAGGTGAACTTCAACAGCAGGTCACTACTTTGGGTAATAAGATTGACGCTGTAAGTGCAACAGTTACTAACAACTATTGGACTTCAGCCACAACCAAGAGTGAAATTGAGGCAGCAAGTGCCGCAACATTAGAAGAGGCTAATGAATATGCTGATAGTCAAGACGATGCACTCTCAGGTAGGGTTATAACCTATGTTCAGCAGAACATTACCAACGCAATCACAGGTGATGTACAGGAGATACAGCAGAAGGTTAGCAACCTTGAAACTTTCAGTGGTTATGTAGAAACTAACTACGCTACCAAGGCTGAGGTTAAGACTGCAAAGGATGAGGCCGTTACAAGCGCAAATACCGCTTCTAACAACTACACCGACGAGAAGATTCAGATGCTCAGTGGTATCACATCTGCATATGTTGCAAATCAGTTGACTGCAACAACAGAAGATGTTACAGACCTCCAGCAGAGGGTTGGCAAACTTGAAACTTTCTCAGGAAAGGTAGAGAGTGATTATGCAACTAAGGAGTTTGTTGGCTCAGCAAGTGGTTATGCTTACAATCAGGCTAAGACCGATTTGATTGGTGCTTCAACTGACGAAGGAACTGCCGACACTATTTGGGGCGCTAAGAACTATGCAGACGGTATCAACAAGACCCTTAGTGCAGATGTCATTACATATGTAAACGAACAGATTAGTGACGCAGGCGCCGACATTCAGAGTGTTTCTGATAGGGTTCATATCCTTTCAGGTACTGTATCAGCAATGTCAGGTGAACTCAAGACCTACATTGACAACGAACTCTCAACTGTTTACACATATAAGGATTCAGTTGCTGATATTGCCGCTCTTCAGGCTATCGCAAATCCTGAGGTTGGTGATGTTTACAATGTGGTAGCAGCAAACGGTGAACCTGGTGATGATGACTACACACCAGCAGGTACTAACTACGCTTGGAATGGCTCTGAGTGGGATGCTCTCGGTGGTGTTGTAGACCTTTCTAACTACACAACTACTGCAACAACTGACGCTCTCGCAACAATAGTTACAAACCTCGAATCAGCAAGAGATACTGCAAGTTCAAGGATTGATTCACTTTCAGGTGTTGTTAGTGCATTCTCTTCATCAGTTGTAACTAACTATGCTACTTCAGCAAACACCGAGGCCGCTATCAAGGCTGCTAAGGACGAGGCTGTTACAAGCGCATACACCGCTTCAACTGCTTACACAAACGAGCAGATTGCAGTTCTCAGCGGAGTTTCAAGTGCTTACACCGATTCTAAGGTTTCTGAACTTCAGAACAGTATCACTACTATCCTAACAGGTTACGCTTTCTCATCAATTACTCATCAGGAGATTCTTGATGCCAAGGAAAGTATTATCGGCAGCGATTCAGCAGATTCTTCTCAGACAGAAACCCTTAAGGGTTTGAAGGCATACTCAGACGAGAAAGACCGTCAGTTAGAGTCTCAGATTAGCAATATGCTTGACTCCTTCAGTGGAGCAATGTCAGGTGACTTGACCAACATTGAAACTCAGATTAACGACCTTTCTTCAAGAGTAAGCACTAACGAAAACAAGTTCACAAGTAGTGCAGCAACTTGGAACAGTGCTCTTCAGCACGGAGAACTTGGTGAAGTTTCTGAGACCGCAGCAGGAAACGGAGTGACGATTCAGAGTGGCGCTAAGTTGAAGGACGATGCAACTAACAAGAAACTCGTTCTTGACCTAACTGGTTTGATTATTGACTGTGGAGAATTCTAATAGTTGATTATCATAAAATGAAAATGGGAACCAAATCGGTTCCCATTTTTTTATTATTCATTATCATAGAGATATTCATATAGAGCATATGGTAGATTGGTAATGTATCTAACCATTGTTTTTCCATCTTTAACGAACTCTTCTGTTTTAACGACTTTATGTTTCTCACCAAATTGCCATAGAACGAGATTTAAGTCATCCAACATATTTTCAGTGCGATACATTGACTGTTTTGAGGATTCAAAATCTACGACAAACGCCAAAAACCCGCCATCGTCATAACTGTTCTTAAAGTGTTTAATATCTTCTTTAACCGCCAACGACATAGCCCCGTTTATTTATCCCTAATCTCTAATAGTGTAGCGATTACCGCTCCTATAATACCGAGGAAAAAGACCCACCAAAATGACTTGTGTTTCCTGTATCCGTCTCCGTCAACGGCACTTGAGAGCCACCATACTAGTAGCACATACACAAGTAGCATAAGAAAAAGTCCGAAAATAGCCATTACTCTTCCTCCCTATTCTTCTTGCCCTTCTTGGTTCTAAGAGCCTTTTTACGCTCAGCCTCTTCCTTCTTGTCCTGCTCAATCTTTGCGAGAGTATATTGGCCAAGAAGTGCGTTTTGTAGTAGGATACCGTCCTTTCCGTCCTGCTTAAACTTCTCATAGAGGCCAACAGGTAGGGTGATAGAAGGACAACCAAAAACTAACTTATCCTTTTCGGTGTCATATCCAACCTTCTCCATTTCGGTTCTTAGCCAAAGGTATTTGTTCTTCTCGTCGGTGTAAGGGTGGCCCTGAGGGTCAGTACCGTCAAACACATCCTGATTGCAAACTACGAAAACGAGGTCTTCACGCTTTGAGGTGTATTCAAAAAGTTCGTTAGCCTTAACGCACTTGCAAACTTCCTTTGACTTATTTACGAAAAGTGGTTGAAAATCAACTCCGAGGTGGTCAAGACCAAGTTCACTTGCAATCTCTTCCACCATGTTCTCAACTTCTGTTGAGGCTTGTGAATACTTTGCCATATAATTGTTTATTTTTACTGTTATTTATCTTATATTTTATATGAATATACAAAATTAGTGTGAAAAATGCAAGACTTAACGGGACTTCCTGAGAAAGAAATACAAAGAAGGCTAAAACTGTCTGAGGCCGCAAAAAAGAGTATGGCTAAGCGAAGAAAGGCTGGCTATAAGAGTTGGCTTAAGGAGAAACATAAGGAGATGGCCGCTAAAAAGAAGGAGGAAGATAAGGAGAAAGCCCGTTTGAAGAAGGAGAAAGAAAAAGAACGACTTAAGAACAAACCAAGGAAACCACGAAAGAAGAAAAGAGGCCCTAAGATAAACAAATATCAACGCCGTAAGAAAAGGTTAGAGAAACAAAAGAAGGCCGAAATAAAGGCCTACAAGCCACCAATTAGGTATAAGGTAATGTTGTGTAGCAATGGTAAGAAATACTTCACTATAGGCGAGTATAGGACGAGTGAGGAGGCATATAAGGCGTTTAATGAACAGAAGTGGGTTTCAAGTTCTGTGGTATTCCCAAGAATGGTAAGAGTAAACGAAGAATTCAACATTTCAGTTGATGAATGTATCTTAATTGAAAAAACAGATAGTGGCCCAACTCAACTTAGAAATGAATACGGAAAACTTATAGAACATAAAACAAACCTTGAAGGGTGGGAAGTTATTGATAAGTTCAGGAACAATGTAGAGGAAACATTTTGGGTATTTGGATATGATAACAAATCAGATAGGAAAACCTTTATGTGGATTTACGATAATCTTGTAATAGGTGACGGATTCGGGCCATATGAGTTTAGGAGGATTTTCGTTTATCTCAACAAAGTCCTTATTAGGTATGACGATAATAGCCTACAAATGATTATCTGTAAGAGTGAAACGGACGCTGTTACCTTTTATAATAAATTGCAGGAAATGGCCAAAAAAGACGGCATAAAACAATTGGTATTTATAGGTGATAGAAGTGCCCTTACGCCTCAACGAAAGAAGTTGGAAAAAGAACTTATGGAACTCACAGGTTGGACTGTTAAAAAGTTGAGTATGAAAAACACTACATATCGTACAAAGATAATTTGAAATGAGAGAATTTTTTAGTATATTTGAGTTATGAGAAACTTGTTTTATAAATACTTTATACCATACGCTGGTATTTGGAATATGTGGCTAAGTATGCTGCCTTGCATCCTTAGCGTGTTTGGTATCTAAAATAGTTTAATAGGCGTTTTTTATGTGACTCCGTACAGTTTTTGTGCGGAGTTTTGCTATTTATATGTGATAATAAGATATCAAAATAACATAATAAATATAAAACTAGTTTTACATTATGGCTAATGAAACAAGACAAAAATTAGTTCACCTACACACTGGTGAGAATAGAGCACCTAGCGCAAGTGTTCTTAATTACGGTGAAATCGCCGTTATGCACAACGAAGCAGCTCCTTCATTGTTCATTAAGGCGGGTGAAAACGAAGCAACAAAGGTTGCTCAATTTATTGACAAGGTTCAGACTGAGGCCCTTATTGATACTAAGATTAGTGCTTCAACTGAGGACATGATTGCCCTAAAGACTGAAGTTACTGACGCAACAGGAAGAATTTCAGCACTAGAAACATCGAAACTTACTGCAATGACAGTTAACGATGTTGCCGCCACAATTACTACTGGGGCAACTGGCGCATCAGCAGAAGTTACTATTGATTCTGACAATGTTAATGTTGGTACTGCTATTACTTACAGTGGCGAAACATTTATTGGCACAGCCGCTTCAACAACAGAGGCTTTGCAGGCATTGGCTAACAAGGTAGCAGACATTGATGGGGTTATCAGTGAAAGCAATCACAGCCACACAAACAAGGCCGTTCTTGACGGTATTACTTCAGAGAAAGTATCATCTTGGGACCAGGCCGCAACCGATGACCACACCCATAGCAACAAGGCTCTTCTTGACACTTACACACAGACAGAGGCTGACCTTGCTGACGCAGTTTCAAAGAAGCACGAACACGCTAACGCATCAGTTCTTGACGGAATTTCAGCAGAAGATGTTCAGGCTTGGGACGGTGCAGTATCAGACCTTGCAAACAAGGTTGACAAGGTAGAAGGTAAGGGTCTTTCAACTAACGACTACACCGACGCTGAGAAGGAAAAACTCGCAGGTGTCGCAAGCGGTGCTCAGGCCAATGTCATTGAAACCGTTAAGGTCAATGGTACTGCACTTACAGTTACCGACAAGGCAGTTGACATTCTTGTAGCAGAAGGTACTGCAAACGGTACTGTTAAGGTAAACGGCGTTGATGTCAATGTTCACGGACTTGGTTCAGCCGCATATCAGGACACCACAGCATTTGATGCTTCAGGCGCAGCCGCAACAGCAAAGAGCGAAGTTATTGGCGACGCTAGTGATAGTGGTGACACTCTCGGAAAACTCGAAGACAGACTCGAAGGACTTGAGACTGGCTCAAGCGTAAGCATTAGCACAGCAACCACAACTGAGGGCTATCTTAAGAGTTATACATTCTCACAGAATGGTAATCAAATTGGTGTTATTGACATCCCTAAGGACCTCGTAGTTACAAGCGGTCAGATTGTTGAGGTTAGTGGTGCTAAATATTTGAGACTTACTATCGCTAATCAGTCAGAACCTGTTGATATCGCAGTAGCAGACCTTGTTGATGTTTACACTCAGGGTAACGGTATTGAAATTTCTACAGGTAATGTAATTTCTGCAAAGGTTGTTGCAGGTAACGGTCTTTCAGTTGATGCTAACGGTATCGCAATGGCCGCTGCAAGTTCAGCAGGTGCTGGTGCTATGTCAGCCGCTCATTATGACAAACTCGAAGGAATTGAAGCAGGTGCTGAAGTTAATACTCTTGAGGGTGTTCAGGTAAACGGTGCAGACCTTACTCCTGATGCTAACAAGAAGGTCAATGTAACTATCACAGCAGGTACTAACAATGGTACTATCGCAGTCAACGGTTCAGATGTTGCTGTAACAGGACTTGGCTCAGCCGCTTACGAAAATACTACAGCATTCGATGCCGCAGGCACTGCCGCAACTGAGGCTGCAAATGCATCAGCCGCAACAGTAACCGCTCTTGTCGGTGATATGACAGGTGCAACCAAGACCCTTGGTGCATTGCAGGATGCTATTGAAGGTGTTCAGGGCGGTCTTGGAACAGCAGCAGCCCAGAATGTAGAGGCTTTCGATACAGCAGGCGCAGCAGGAGCCGCTTCAGCAGCCGCTATCACAGCAGTTGTTGGCGATATGACAGGTGACACCAAGACTCTTGGTGCATTGCAGGACGCTATCGAAGGCCTACATCTTGGTGAGGACAATGTTCTCGAAGGTGTTCAGGTGAATGGTTCAGACCTCACTCCTGACGCAAACAAGAAGGTTAATGTTACTGTAGCAGAAGGCTCAGCCAATGGCACAATCGCTGTTAATGGTGGTGATGTTGCAGTCCACGGACTTGGTTCAGCCGCTTATGCAGATACAACCGCATTTGATGCAGCAGGTGCAGCAGGTGCTGCTTCAGCCGCAGCCGTAACTTCAGCAAACTCTTACACTGATGCAGCAGTTCAGGCTAAGAATGTTTCAGCAACAGGTGACACTCTCGTAAGTGCAACAGCCGCTAACAACACAGTAACAGTTGCCGCAACCCAGGCACTTCAGGATGCAGTTACAGCAGCAAACGCTTCTGTACAGGGAGTTTCTACTGCAACATCAGCAGCAACTTCTGGGGTTATAGTTGACTCAGACAGAAAACTTGACTTCACAGGCTTCGGCATTGATTGCGGAACCTATTGATTTTACTACACAAAAAAAAAAAGAAAGGGGGGGCTTAAAAGCCTCCCTTTTTTAATCTCTTTTCTTCTCGTTTACACTTCCTAATCGTTCTCCACCTTTTAATTCTATACTTAATGCCTACCCATAAACTTGGCTTCTTGGGGTTATTAAGTTCTTCCATCATCTTCTTTCCAAACTCACCCTCAAGTTTATGTTGAAATGTATATTTATCGGCATCAATGCTTTCTTTAGAAATGACTTTATCGGCTTTAAGGCCTTTCATTTCTTCTCTTGTGAAAAAATCCATTATTCGTGAACCTCTATTTCGTCGTTATTTTCAACAACAGTTCCCTCAGTACCGCCTAAGTTCTCAAAGAAAGATTCTATGTGGTGGATAAACCAAACTACCCCTGAGGTAAAGCAACAGTCAAGTATAAGTGCAAGCCACCAAAGATTTGTCCCAACAAGAATAATATTAAACGGGGTAATGGCGACTTCTTTTATTAAAAACCAATCTATGAGTGACATAACCCAACCAAAGTTGGCGGGGAAGCACATCATACAAGAAAATAGCATACCAAAATGCTCTGATATTGCTGAGGTAAGGTTTCTAATCCTCTCAAATATTCTAAACGGCCCACTACCAAATACCATCATATTAGATAGACCATATGCCACAAAACAGTAGATAAAAATCAATAGCCAATTACTCATCGTTCTTTTCCCCCTTCTTTCTACCCTTTGTGATTATAATATCTTCCTGTTGTACCTCTTCAACCTCGTCAAAACAGAACCTAATAGTACGAAGTTTCTCTATTGGAGTATTCTCGTCTTCGAATATTTCCTTTAATTCCTTGGTCTTTTCACCAAGAAGTTTGGCCCTCTCAATTGCCTCCTGCATTTTTTCAATGTTATCGTCAATAACATCAAAAATAACCTCTTCGCCTGTCTCAAGGTCAGTACTAAAATAGTATTCACCCTGTATTTGGCCTTCCATAATGGTTACATTTTTCTTATTGGCAAACTCATCGTCTATAACCCACCTTGGAGGGAAATTTACGACAACATATATAATTTGCTGGCCATCTTGTTCGACTACTTGCATTTCGCCGAAATATTTGCCTAATTTCTTAATTCTCTCAGATATAGTCATATATACAACTTTGCAGTAATATACAAAAAATCACTGTTAAAAGCAACAAAAATGGCGGCTAAAATAGCCGCCAAATTCAAATACTTACTTTATGTGTTATTCGTTGTTAAGCAATGTTGAAAGTGTAGAGCCGTAACGCATTAGCACTCGCTTAATCTCGTCGTCACTTGGGTGGTCATCGTCGGTATAAACAACTCCAACAACTCCGCAAGGATTATATGTACCATATAGCATCATAACAGCCATAAATTTAGCACCTTCGCTCTTTAACCTGTGGTAAAGTTCAGGGTCTAATGCGTCAAGGTTGTCAATATCGTCTGACCAATAGGTTGACTTATAAACCTCTGAAGCCCAAGGATACCTTGAAAGTCTTACATTCTTATATTCATCCTCCATCCAAGCAGTCTGTGCCCTTGGCTCGGCATATGTTAGGTCAACATATAGGAAAGGAAGTGAGGATAGGTTTTCTCCACCATTGTGGGTTTCAAGAACATAAACTCTGTCAGCGTCCAATTCGCTTCTTAGGTTTATAATAGCTTCCCTAATTTTAGGCTCGTTATTAAGTCTCTTAAGTACTGACTCTGTGTGCTTTTCTTGCTTAATCTCGTCCATCTTCTCAAAGATTGATTCAGGATTAAAAGCAACATGTCCAACGACAATAGTTAAGAATAGGACCATAAGTGTTAAAACAATGTTCTGTAGGCCACTCTTTTTAATCATGGCTCCTATTCTTTCAATCCAATTCAAGGCTGTATTAACTTGGTGTTCGCCTTGGTTCTTTATCTCGTTCTCTAATTCTGACATAATAGTGTTGTGTGTTGTTTTTTCTTATTTTATTATTCTTCTCATCTTATTGAGAGTGTCCCTAAGTGCATCCTCACCCTCGTTAATACGATAAGACATTGTTGTCTCAGTATCTTCTGATTTGTAGTTGTACATTGACTTCATTCTTTCAAGAGACTCGTTCATACCACCCTTGTTAGAGTGTCCGATAATTCTTGCACCACCGTTCTTCCACTCAAGTAGGTATTCGTTATTTGTCTTGTCTCTCATTTTGAACTGCTCACCCTCAATCTTAAATTCGTCAGGAATTCTTGAGAACATATGTTCCTCGTTAAGGAATTGGGTCTTTTTGAAATAAACAGTTTTTGCGTGTTCCTTGATAACAGTCTGTCCCATATTTGAACGGAACCTGTCAATCATATTTCTCATATCAAAGCCGTCTTTACTTTCGTACATTTCATTTTTCTCAAAAACATCATCAGGGTATTCCCTTGCTTGAAGTCCTGATTTCTTGAAATCCTTCTCGGCTTTGTGAGTTTCTTTACCAGCCTTCTTAAGGCCGTCGTAGATATTCTCATTGTCTTTGAAGTCTCCTTCTTTTGCCAAACCGTTCTTCTGTTCAAGTTCTGAGGTGTAGCCCTTAACCTGAGCCTCAACCCTTTTCTTGTAAGAAGGTGACATATTGTCAGGAGTGTAGTCTAAAGTGGTCTTGTTATCGTCCACCTTTTCAAACTTTGGCTTATCCTCAAGCATTTCTTTCTCAAGTCCGCCATCGTAGTCTTTTGCCCTCTTTTTGGCATCGCTGTAGGCCTTACCGTTGTTCTTCTTGTTATCACTTTCCACATTTGGCCCAAGAACAGCCTTGAACTCGTTGGAACTTTCCGTAACAAGACGCTTCAAATCGCCTACCTTGAAACTTTTTTCCATTTTTACTGTTGTTTTAATTTGTTATTAGTATGGGTAGTAACCACCATATGGGCGGTTAGTTAGTCCCGTGTTTAATTCCATACCACGATATAGCCTTTGAAGCCTAAGTTTCATTTCGACTTCAGGGTCTTTTTCTTTTTCAATCTTTTCGTTGAGAGAGTTAAGGTCTTTCAACACTTCGGGATTGAATCCGTTTCCGTATAGTCTTATATCGTTGTTCATTTCTTATAGTTTTTAACTATTGATTCACAAATTGTTAGTACTTCATCCATTGTAAAATCAGATTTTAACTGATTCACTGCCATACAAACCAACTGAACATTTTCTTTAGTATATCCGCCGTTCGGTTCTATTTGGTCAAGCGATACATTTGTATATGTTCTACCTTCATCATTTGTGAAAGTCATTGGAAGTTTTGTTACTGCGCATTTCCCATTTTGTTTTTCCCAAAGTTCTTTAAGAAACTCTATTGTTAAATCAAATTTTAATCCTTTTTTTGTCGCCCTACTTCTCGCCGCATAAAACCTCATTCTCAGTGTTTTTTCCAATCGTGTTTCTTCGTCATACGCCTTTCTTGCGTCTTGCATTTGTTTTGTTTTACATTTCCTGCATCTTGCTTCGTGATGGTCCCTGTAGTCATAATGTTTATGTGTTTGAAATTCTTCAACAGGAAGATATTGTCCGCATTTATGGCACAATAGTTTTCCGTCTTTCCATTCTTCATTTTTTAACCTTTCGTCTTCACATTTTCTACATACGGTGTGTAACCATCCGTTCTCGTTTGAATAGGCGTATTTTCTAAAGTTTTTTGTTGTATATTCTAATTCTTTTCCGCAACACTCGCAAACCTTTGTTTTCATTTTTTCGCTTTTTTTTATAAATAGCGATTAAATGGATATTTTTTATTTTTCTAAAGGCTTCCACCCTCTTTTAGCCATTCTAGCAAAGTTAGCCCTTTTCCTTGTAAGAGGGTTTTTCGAATGGGTTAATTCCTCAGTTGACTTTCCCGTCCTCGCCTTCGTAGCGTTAAACTTGCCCTTATTCTTTTCCTTTATGTGAATACCCGATTTTTCTTCATCTACACTACCTTGCCAACTCTTAGCCATAATATTTTGGTGGTCGTTGGCTTCTTTGTAGAACGGGTCTTGGTTCTTTTTCTTACCGCCGAAAGGAACGGTGTATTGGTAATCACCTGTTGTCTGTGTTGTGGTGGCTCCGCCCATACCTTCCATACCTTCGTCCTCGTTTAGCATTTCCTTAATGTATTTTGCCTGTTCCTGTGTGATATACATAGTTTTCTTTCTCACCATAGGGAAGGCAACTGCATCGTATTGACCTGAATCGGCGGCTGATGTTGCACCATCTTCCTCGTTTAGATAATCGTCCAACAATTTAGGTTCATACCCCTTTTCGTTGTCGTTAACGCCCTTAGCCCACCTATCACCAGTACTTCCTGGAGGGCATAATGAGGCGACTTTTTCACCACTCTTAAATGGGCTTGGAGTTGAAGATAGTGGCCTTTCGTAATAGTTCACATCTTCCATAAGTCTTCCGTCTCCACGAACAGGGCCATTGTTCTGAACAACCTGTCCCCTGTCAAAATACTTATCGTCCTTATCGGAAATCATAATATCCTCATTGTACCTAAGAAGTGATACATCGTTGAACGCCTTTTTGAGAGAAGACTTAATCTTATTCTCATCGTCCCAAGATGATAGGAACTGTTCGTCATTGAATAGGCCTCTAAGAGTGTCTTTAGCGAAATCAACAGCAATGCTGTATTCGTCAGTTACCTGCAATTCATCGCTCTTATACTTCTTTAAGAAATCAACGAGAACGCCAACCTTAGACCACTTAGATTGTGAGTCAGTAGCGTTTTTAATATCGTTCATAACCTTAAGAAGGTACGCCTTAGTTGTTTCAGATTGATAATCAAGTGCTTGGTCATTATCAAGTATTCCATAACCCCAAGCACCTTCTTCAAGTAGAGGATTATCGGTTAAATGTCTTTCAAAGAGCGAAATGTAAAGGTTCCTCATTTTTTTGGTATAATCCTTTCTTGGAATCTTGTACTTTACACTAAATGTGTCCTGTTTCCTCTTACCATCATCGTCATACCCATTATCCTTAATAGCGGTTTGCTTAATAACTATTGAAGAATTTTCATCACCTGGGTCTGATTTCGTGGTGAGGATTTTTAATGCCTTTGGCCCATCTATTCCATGCCCTTTAAGAAACTCGTCAGTATCGGCCTTGAACGGGTCTGTGAGAAGTTTCTTCATATAGTCCTCCATATGTGAAATGAAGGCGTAGCGGGTCATTTCGTCGTGTTTTGCCATACTTACTTCTTTATCTCGTCTTCGTAGAAGTTTCTACGCTGCCACAATGTCTTGAGTAGGGTATTTACAGAAGCGGCTACAAGTGCCTTGACTTTCTTTTCAATATCCTTGTTGAGTTCTCTATCGTTCTTAACAGCGTCTTTAACAATGTCAGTGACTTCACGCTTAGTCAAATCACCTTCTTCGATGATTTGCTCGGCTAAAAGACGCTTTAGCGTTGACTCATTTATTATAACTTTCTTCATTTAAATACCACATGCTTATTCATATATAAATATCAGGTCTATAACAAAAAAATCCACCTAAAAAGGTGGATTTCATTAGATTGGAATGCGTCAATTAAACTAATCGTTTTCGTTAAAATTGTTTGCAAGTGCTTCAAGGTCAGAACTTTCCATAACCCAAGAGTCGCGCCAATTTAGGTAATACCCATATAACTTATTGAGTATCTGCATATTCTCTTTTGTTAGGATAAGTCCGTCGCACCAAGTGAAACAACCATTACCTGTGCTTGTTTTCAAGACAAACTGAAACTTAAGGTTGTTGAGGCAAGGTATAACACCGCTAAAGATTAGATTTCCATCTTTAGGGAGATAAATGAGTGGAGAAGACGCAACATCTTCGTCCTCAGGTTTTGAGAACTGTGCCCCACCTTCAACTGAGGTGCGGAACGCCTGAATTTGGTTGGTTAGAACATTCTGTCCAAACCTTGGGTCATCGGTAATAGCAATAGCCTTACCACTCTTTTCGTCTTCTTCTCTAAGAAGTTGCTTCTGTGGCTTTCTCTCAGCACTTTCGTTAATTCTCCTAATAGTGTTGAGCATATCTCTTGTTATTTCTTCGTCTGTCTTGTATCTTGCCATAATTAAAAATCGTATCCCATTCCATTCCACCAAGAAGTAACATTGCTGTTATTAACTCTTGGCTTGCTGATTATTTTTTCAATTTTGTCTTTAAGTTCTTCGGCCTTCTTGATTTCGTTAGTAATGAATTCTTCAGCCTTTTCAGGTTCTTCGGTAACAATTCTTTCAAGTTCTTTCTTACCGTCTTCGATAGCCTTAACTTCCTCTGAAACCTCTTCAATTGGTTTCAGCTCTTCCTCAATTTTTCCAACTGTTTCGTTTATGAGGTCTTCGTCAAAAGTTAAATCTGTATCAACAGCCTCAATTGCTTCTTCAACTGTCTTAGGCTCTTCTACTTCTACAACCGTTGGTGTTTCAGTAACCTCTTCCTCTACTTCAACAGTAAATGTGGTAGGCGCTTCTTCAACCTTAGGTTCTTCTACTTTTACGGTCTTAGTTTTCTTCTCAGTTACCTTCTTTTCTGCCTTTGCAGTAGTCTCTGCTTTCTTTGCCATAATATTATGTCTAAATCAATTATAAATATCCTCTGATATGGAATTTTTAAGTGCTTCGGCCCTCAATTTTTTCAATGACTTCTCTTTTATTTGTCGTACTCGCTCTTTTGTGAGACCTATTTTCTTACCTATTTCCTCAAGCGTCATTTCATCTTCACCTGTTAATCCAAAGTAATAGGTAAGCACCACTTGTTCTCTCTCGGTAAGGCAGTCCATTAAAACATCTATTGCTGTTCTCATTTCATTCTTTTTAATGTACTCCAAGGCGTTACCGTCTTCCATTTCGTGCTTTTCACCACTTACATTATACTCATTTTCTTCTTCACTTTCAACGCTTTTTTCGTAATCCTTCGGCAATTCGTCGCCGTTGATAAGGTTTCTTTCACGGAGGGCTTCAAGTATCGCTTGGCGAATCCACCAAACAGAATAACTAATAGTCTTATAACCCTTTTCATAGTCAAACTTATCAATAGCCTTCATAAGTCCAAGATTACCTTCAGCGATAAGGTCAGAATACGAAAGGCCGAGCCCTTGGAAGGGCTTGGCCACACTCGCAACGAACTTAAGGTTCGATTTAATTATTTTGTCTCTCGCTGAAATGTCGTTATTCTTCTTATATTTTTCCCATAGCGACATTTCTTCGTCTTTTGAAAGCGGAGAAAAGTTACCTATTTCGGAAAAATATGTTTGTGCGCTTCTGTCAAAATCATTGGCAATTTTTTTCTTTTTTAACATTAGTAACCATATTTATCCTCTTATTATTCTGAAATGTATGATATATTGTCTTTCTTAGTGACAGTCACTACATTACCGTCGTACCAATCAAGGTCTATGTGGCATATATGTAGTACGAATTCATATTCTGCAACAATTTTATCGTACAATTTCTTCATATCGTCGTAATTTTCCTTAGCAACAGTGCCAAGAACCTCGTCAAGAAGAATGAACGGAGGCCTTGAAAGCCTTGACATCTTACCAAGAACAACACGGAGTGCAAGCGAAGCCTGAGTCTTTTCAAGACCCGAAGCAGCTGCAAGCCTTGTAATAACACCATCCCTGTGGAGAAGGAAGTCAATATCATTCTTATCGTTCATTGTAATCTCAACCTCAAAGTCGGTAACATCTGACAACAGTCTGTTAAGTTCACTGTTAATGATAGGCAAAGTGTTCCTAAGTACCATTTTACTGATACCGTCCTTACCAATCATCTGCAAGTAGAGTTTCCAAGCCTTTTCGGTCTTAATTTCATCGTCAATCTTAACGATATAACTCTTCTTCAGTGCAATAGAGTCGTTGTTTCTCGCAATAGCCCTATCGTAGTCAATGTTTTCGCGCTCTTTACTCGTCTTAATATCATTAGCAACCCTGATATTCTCATTGACAATATTAAGTTGAGTGTCAATCTCGTTGTTTTTCTTGATTGCTTCTTCGTTCTTCTTAATGTCAACCAAAATATTGTGCTTCTCTGTGTATTCCAACCTCTGTGTAGTAATGTCTGACTTGATAGTGGCAAGACGAAGTTCAAGTTTAGACTTTTTAAGGAACGAGTCACGCTTAACTGAAATATCACTCATCATCTTAACGAGTTCATCACTACGCTTCTTAAACGCAATTCCTTCGGCAGTAATTCTCTTTATTTCAGCGGTTGCCTGTTCGATAAGTTTAGAGTTATCAACATCGTCAAACTTCTTGTGGCAAACAGGGCAAAATTCTGATGAAGTAAGACTCTTAACCTTTTCTTGTAGAGACCTAATATCAGCCCTTGCGTTAGCCATTTTAGTAATAAGGGCGTTGTTTTCGGTTTCCATTTTCTTATAATCATTTTCATTATAATCAATGTCACCGATTTCATTGATTTGGCCTTCTACGAACTCCATTTCAGACACCTTTTTCTTGCCCTCTTCAATGATTTTTGCAATCACTGTTTCAAGCGTTGTAGCGTCAATCTTGGTGAGATTAGGGTCAATGGTCTGTTTAGAAGAAAGGAGAATATCCCTCGTCTTGCCCTGTTCATCAATCTTTGTCTCACATTCAGCAATAGCGGCCTTATTCTTGGAGACCTCCTTGGACATTTCCTTGTTTTCGTCGTCCAAAGCGTCTATTTCCTCTTGGAGTTTGTTTCTGTTGTACATATCACAGTACCTACCCACAGAAATCTCCTTGTTCCACTTCTCTCTTGCCTTTACATCCTTGTCTTCAATAATAGACAATCCAATCCACCTTGAAAGAAGCCTACCCTTTTCTGTTTCGGTAAGGGAAATAAGGCTATCAAGGTCTTTTGCATTAGCACTGATAATAAGGTCGAAATCGCTCTCGTTTCCAAGTGCTTCCTTAATGATTTTCGTAGTTTGAGTTGTGGTTGAGCCGTTTTGTACCTCATCAGGGAGAAGTTCTTCAGTGCCATCCTTGGCAATCTTAAAGTATTCAACCTTATTGGTTACGGTCTTGGTCTTTTTACCTGAACGGGTAAGGGTTCTCCTAATGATATAATCATCACCTTCAATATTGATACAACCTTCAACACTAAGCGTCTTCTCGTCAGGGAGATAGTTGTTGAAAAGGTCTCCAAGTGTTTTAGCCTTACTCGTATTGGTCTTACCAAATAGCAAGAAATGGAGCAAGTCGTAGGCGAATGTTGATTTACCACTCTTATTGGCAGGAACGCCATTGAGTAGTACCAATCCGTGAAGTTTTGTAAAGTCAAAGTAGTTGTCTGGGCCGTAGGAAAGGAAATTACTCCACTTAACCCACTTAATAGAATACCTTTTACCCTTGTCATAAACTGAAAAGTCAATGTTTGCATTGACAAGTGAGTCAATCTTAACGATTTCCTCAAACGGCACATCTTCTATTTTCTTGCCCGCCATATACTGTTTCATTAGTTCCAACATAAACTTAGGGTCGTTTACATTTTGAACTATGTCACCAGCAAGTGCCCCATCACCGAGTGACGGGTCTATGTAGTTTTTTTGCACACGAATGTTTTTGGCGGGAATACCATACTTTTCAGCAAACGCTGTAATGATATTCTTCTCCTCTTCTTTCGTTGTAATTTGTTCGCTTGTGTTCCAATAAACGAGAACTTTAGCGCTTTGTCCGATATCTAATTTTTTCATAATCTTCTTTTTGTGGGGCGTTTTGGTTTAACTTCTTCTTTCGGCTCCTCTTTCTTTTCAAACTCATCGTAGGTATGTGTTCCTAGGAATTCGACTAATTGTTTTTCTCCGTTTTCGGAACTCATTGCTGTAATAATAAGTTGCCCATTTTTGTCATGATACTTACTGTTGGCTTCTTCTTTAAGTTTTTCTACAACTTCTTCAGTATAAACATTACCTTTGCTATCAACAGTATTTGGTTTCAAAAACGGAGCGTCGCCGTACATTATGTCGTTGAGATAAAATTCAATTGCCTCTTTCGTTACAGCATGTAACGACAGTCTGTTCAGGTCGCAATAGGACTTCAATTTATCATATGTTTTATCGTCTATTTTAACACTGTGTGCCATAATTTGTTACAGTAAATAAATTAATAGTAAGATAGCTAATACACATCCGAACACATACAAAGAAATTCTAAATAAACCACATATACCGCCTATTACAGACGGCATGTTATGTAACATTTTGAACACTTCAATTGGGTTATTTACCAACATATTTTTGGTAAAGAAATATCCAAGGCCACTTAACGCCGTAATGATTGAGATTATTATAATAGCGGTTTTCATATTAATGCACTTTTACCTCGAATATACAAATTTTTGTTCGTATTTCAAAAAATTTATTTACATTTTTGGGGGCCTTTTTTACTTTAAGTAAAAGTATACAAAATTATTACGAAATGGCAAAAGAAGAACCAACCATATTTGAATCAGTTTACCCAAGATATGTACTTGGATTAGATGTTAGTACCGCTTGTATCGGTGTTTGCGTGTTGAAAGATAATGGTGATGATAAACCCGAAATTTTATATCTAAGTCATAAGACACCTAAGATACCAAGAAAGATTAAAGGCATTGAAGCGCTGTTTTTAAGAAAACAGATTTTTGAAGACGAATTTGTGAAAGAAGTATCGTCTGCGTTCCCGATTACTGATGTAGTAATTGAAGAGCCTCTTATTTCCTCAAACAACGCAAATACTGTCGCTACGCTACTTCGTTTTAATGGAATGATAGCCGAATGTGTTTATCGCATCCTTGGAATTGTACCAAGTTTTATTTCGTCTTATGATGCAAGAACCTATTCATTCCCGCAATTGGTGTCTGTGCGAAAATTTAACAAAAAGGGGGAGCAATACCCGTTGAAACACATTAAGAGTGCATTAAAGAATGATAACATAGTTCTTTTTGGCTCTTATCCTTTCGATGTTGATAAGAAAATGGTTATGATGAATATGGTTGATGAATTGTATGAAAATAGCATAGAATGGGTTTACGACGCTAAAGGTGAACTCAAAAAGGAAAATTACGACGCTTGTGACTCTCTCGTGTGCGCGCTTGCGTATATTAACATCAATCATCATGGTATAGAATCTCCTACTATATCTAGTTATAATATCGAGCTAACTGATAAGAATGTAGTTAATATACATTATACTACAAAAATATGGGATAGAGAATATGATAAAAATCTAGTTATTGAAGAATAGTATTAAAAGTGTAATATTTTTCGTCATTGTGAATATTGAATTGCCGTTGCTTTTGCGACGGCTTTTTGCTGTTTTATACCCTGAGTTTTCGGTGGCTGGTACTATTTATGGTAAAATAATATGTTCAGTTTGAACATATAGAGAATAACATAGTAATATTAAAAAACATATGTCATATTTAAACGACCCACGAGAGATGGCAATACGCCCTGAGAGCGGAGTTACCCTAGAGGAAGATAACAGATATGAAGAAATGTGGCACTGGGGTGCTCATGTTCTTGACCTATGTAATCTTCCTGTGGAAGAATATATGAAGCCTATGACTGTCAATGTAGGAGAAGGTGGAGGCGGCGGTGGAAGCGATACAGGTTCAACCACACCTACTTATTTCTTGAAGTTCGTTTTAGACGGCGTTACTAAGAAATCTTTCAACTTGGAAGAGGGTGCGCCAATCCCTGAGGTTAGCGGAGAAAAAGAAGGCTATGATTTTAGTGGATGGGCAGACGCAAATGGTAATACACCAACTACTATGCCAGCCGCAAATCTTACTCTTTATGGTACAACAAGCATAAAGAAATTCACTATTAAGTTTAGTGTTGATGGCGAGGAACTTAGCGAATACGAACAGGTTATAAATTGGGGCGGAAAAGTAACAAATATCCCTTCAAGTGCAAAGACTGGTTATAACTTCAGCGGTTGGGAACCTGCCATCCCTTCAACTGTTAAGAACAACTACACATTTGTAGGTACATTCACAAAGAAATCATACAGTGTCTCATTCAACATTAGTGGAGATATTCAGATAGCGACATTTGAATACGGTGATACAATCGTATATCCTGCTGCTGACTCAAAGGAAGGCTACACTATTTGCGGTTGGACTCCTTACCACGAGACAATGCCTGACACCAACAATTTAGTTTTCAAGGCTATTCTTTCAGCAAATTCATACTCAGCGAAGTATTTGATTGACGCTGGTGCTGGTATGGATAACGAGATTGTTGCTGAATACACAGTTAAGTACGGACAGGCTATTCCTTCACAGGCACTTCCTGTTCAGTCAGGTTATTCATTCTCACAGTGGAGTGCTGATACTCAGTTAGTTGGAAATAAGATGCCTGCAAAGGATGTTAACTTCTATTCAACAAAGACAGTCAATAACTACACACTCAAGTACTTTATTGACGGTGTTAAGGACGGCCCAACAGAGACCTACTCATATGGTGCACCTGTAACTCCAAGAGATAAGTACGAGAAGGAAGGTTATACCGTAACAGAATGGATATTTGACCACGAACTTACTGACGGAGTTGGAGGTAAGGCAATGCCTTATTACAATGTTGAAGCAAGGTGCGAAACAAGTATCAACTCATACAATGTTGTGGTTAAGTATGGCAACACTGTTCTTTACAGTGAGGCACTTAATTACGGCACTTCATTGGCAAATGTAGTACCTGAAGGATACACATATAGCGGTGATGTTACAACAGTTCCTGCACACGATGTGGAACTTGATGTAACCATTAACACCTACAATGTCACACTTCTTATTGACGGAGTTGATACAGTCGTTCTTCCAATGGAATACAATGCAGATATTACGCCAGCCGTTGAGGATTATGTAAACAACAGTTATCCAATGGGCGGATATCACATTGAGAGTAACATTCCTAACGGAGCAAAGGTTCCTGCACACGATGTTCAGTACGAGGTAAATACTGTTCCTAATAAACACAATGTTTATGTAATGAGTGGCACAAGTGCAATACTCACATTGGAACTTAACTATGGTGACAACATTCTCGCCGCCCTTAACGGCGTAGTTGATGATTTGAACATTGACGAGTATCATTATTTGGCAGGATGGGCTTATACAAGCGGTACAACAGAGGTTGGGCCTAATGATGTCCTCCCTGACAACAATGAGTATGTCACACCAATTATAGTAGTTAAGGAATCAGAGGTAACCCCTGTTGTTAGCGGTGAAACAGCCACAGGTTCAACAACTTACGACTATGGTACTCCAATTTCAGAGATTATTGAAGACATTATCGCTTCAGCAAGCCCTGAAACAAAGGCTGACCTTGAAGACCCTGGCTATCAGGTAGATTGGACTGTTAACGGCTCAGCATACACTGACGGTATGGTAGTTAAGGAAGACGAGGTAGTCGTTGAGGCTACTATCACTCCTAAACCTTTCAAACTTTCATTTATGAGAAGGGCTTCTGACGCTGCTGTTGCAGGAGTTATTGAGTCAGGCGAAACTCTCTACAAGGAGGAAATCGTCTATCCTACACTCCCTGCAAGCATTGAGGTAAGCGGTAGAACATTTGAATTCAAGTGGGACGATGGTTCAGTTGAAGAGGGTACACCAATGCCTTCAAGTGCTGTAACAGTTTACGGAACATATGTAGAGAAAGTAGGTGCTACCAACATTTTCTATGGTGGAATAATGGACCGTGACTTAGGCATTAACCCTGATTTCGCCGCATTTGCACAGTCAATGTCATCAGCAAGCCTAACCGCCATGCCTGAATACATTGTCTATAGACTCCCTTCACTTGAAGACGAGTACAATGACTTCCCTGGTGAAGATGAAGAGTGGATACCTGAGCATATGTACACCTTCTTCGCAATAGTTCCTCAGGGTAAGGCCGTGACACAGTTCAGAGTAGGTGCAACAAATCAACCTAACATTGCAGGTAGCATTTACGAAAAGAGTTTTGGTACTGTAACAATTGACGGACTTGCATACGATGTATATGGCTATCAGAGAGATAACTACTATGTAATGGACAGCCCTGAAGTTGCGAAGGTATATATTACGGTTGAATAAAGAATAAAAAAAGCATAAACATAATGACTAGCGAAGAACTACTTCAAATTTTAAATGATGAGTTGTCTTCAACAAGAATTGACTCCAATTATTACTTTGGAGGAAAAAGACCTGTTGATGCATTTCAGATTCCGCTTGACACAGTAGCAGACCTTAACGGTATACCTTCAAAGTACAGGTATATCGGAATGTCTGTTAAGGTTTTGAGTGGTGATACTCTTGATTCAAACGGCAAAAATATTCCTGACGAATATTGGTTAGTTGGCGGAACTAAGAATTCTAATTGGGTAAAGAAACCTTCAGTTATTGACGGAAAGTTATCACTTAGTGCTAACACAGAAAATGACACAATAGAACTCTTGTATAACGGACAGCCAATAGGTGTTGCCGCTGACTTAACAGAAATTTTGACAGAATGGCAGAATGACCAATTCATTGTTAGTGGTGCTGTTGTAACAGAAAACGAGGATAAATTCCTTGAACTCTACTACAATGACGGCTCAGTTCCACCTGTAAGAATTGACATAAGCGGTATTGGTGGCGGTGCATCAGGTGAAGGAGCACAAGGCCCACAGGGCCCTCAGGGTAAGGCATTTGAATTTGATGATTTCACACCTGAGCAACTTGAGTCATTGAGAGGCCCACAGGGACACCAAGGTGTTGACGGTAAGGATGGTGCAGATGGTGCACAAGGCCCACAGGGCCCTTCAAAGGAGTTTGAGGTTGGAAATGGCCTTGCATTTGAAAATGACACATTGTCAGTTGACGAACAATATATTAAAGACATCGCAGTATCAGCAATTACAGAGTCTCTTATTCCTGAAGACGCTAAGGAGTCTCTTGATACATTAGTTGAAGTTGCAGATTGGATTCAAAACCACCCTGATGAGGTTTCAGCAATGACAACAAATGTTATTGCATTGAGCGGAAGTGTAGAATCTCTTGAAGAAAGACTTGACAACTTCTCAGGCGGTGACGAAAATATTATTGAAGAGGTTAGGGTTGACGGTGTAGCACTTCCTGTAGTTGACAAGAGTGTTGATATTGTACTTTCAGGCTATGCCACAACTGAGTTTGTTGAAAACAATTATGCAACATCAGCAGACACTGAGGCAGCAATAGCAGAGGCTTCAAAGCCTTCTATTTCAGCCGACACATACACAGATGCTAAGGCTTTAGCAACTGCTGACAATGTTGGTAAAATCATTGATGTAAAGAACGAGGAGGATGTGTCAGGTAACACATACTCAAACGGACTTTATATCGTAGCGGGTGCTGGTGAGATTTCAAAACTCGGAGTAACATCAGCAACAGGCGACCTTTCAGGTGATATTGAGAACTTAAAAGGCCGTGTAGGCACACTTGAATCGAATGTTTCTCATATTATGGATTATTTATATTGGGAGACAGATGATGAGTTGGAAATTGAATAATAAAATTGTATATTAGGAATAGCGTCATGGCAGAAAAACATATTGTAAGATTTTGGAGAGGAAAAAGAGAATCATATAATTTTTTGAAGAGCGTCAACAGGCTTGACCCGTGGACTAGGTATTCTGTTATTGAATCAGGAGATTCCGCTAATGCTATAACAGAGTATTTTGGTGAGAACCAAATTAACATTCCAACTGGTCAGCTTTTACCTGTTAGTGCTGTTGTTGCTACCGCCCTCCCTGAATATAGGGTAAGACCTTATGACCGTTATCTTGTTGGAACAGACGGCACAGGTTATAAGATTATTGAGTATTTACCAAAGTCAACTGCTGACGGAGTTGTTCTTGAAAAGAACGAAATGGACTTCGATTGGAAGTATGGCGTAAGAGTAAGGAAAGAAGGGCTTAAGAATTATGTCTATGTTGATGGGAAACTTATCACATATGACGATGTTGATTGTGGACTATTTTAACTCGTAAATTGGCGAGACCATAATTTTGTACTTATTTTGGGGGAATGCGAGATGGATTTAATCCTTCTCGCATTTGTTTTTACCACAATTTTATTGTATATTCGCTGTGGGAATTTTATGCAAAGAATCTATAACATACTCACAACTATTCTCGGAGAAAGCAAACAGGGCGGATATGATGCGACTTGTACGCAGTATCAGTTTAACTGCCCGTATTGTGCTGATGAAAAGGGCGGAGTAGATAACAAATATAACCTTGAAATATCATTTGCAATAGGCAAATTCCATTGTTGGTCGTGTGGAAACGCAGGGCCAATTTCTCGTCTTATTAGGCAAAGGGGTGGCAAGGCACTCTGTGACGAATATTTTCAGATTATCAACGATATCAAGGAGAACAAGTATTACAACCTTGATATGTTCAAAGATAATGGAGAATTTTTTGAGGAACAGTATCTTAGATTGCCTAAGACATTTGAAAAAATAGATATAGCCACTTGTCGTGATAAAGAACTTAAGGAATATCTTAATAAGAGGCGTATTACGCAAGAAATCATTGATTATTACAATATAGGTAGAACTACTTGGGACGAGGAAGATTGGACTTGGAGAAATAGGATTATCTTCCCGTCATACAGTGCAGCAGGAGACCTTAACTATTATATTGGGCGTACATATCGTTCAAAGGATAAGAGGAATAAGTATAAGAACTGTGACGCTGACAAGAATAAGATAGTTCTTCACGAGGATAAAATTCAGTGGGACGCTGACATATATCTTGTTGAGGGTGCAATTGACTGTATCTATTACCCTAATTCAATTTCTCTTATGGGAAAAACGATGAATAAGAATATGGAACTCTATACGAAGTTAAGGGAAAGGGCTAATGCCAATATTATTATTTGCCTTGACGGAGATACCACGATAGACGAAGTTAAGAGGATATATTCATTACTTGACAGAGGTAGATTAAGTGGTAAAATCAAGTATATAAGGCTTGGAGAAGGGCTTAACGGTAGATATGTTCCATATGAAAATCCTGTTATTAACGGAGAAGAGATAAAAGTAAATCCCGTGTTTTCAGTGGTTGATACGCTAAAGGTAAATGCGGATTATAATCCGCAAATTGTGCGGTTTAACGGAAAACTTTACACATATGAGGGATATAAAGACTTTGGCGAAGTTTATGAAGCCGAAGGAAAAAGGGGCCTTGTTGTAGCAATGCGAGGGGCAAAACAATTTAGCGAAATAGAACTATTAGTATAATGGAAAAGAAATATTTTTATGCTGCCGTCATTGATGCATATGATTACAGCGAGGTAACAACTGTTAGGTACAAGAATTTTGTTGATTTTGCAATACACTGTTGGGGCGAAGAAACTGTTTGTGAACAGTTAAGAAATTATCTTGATGGCGACGATGAGTGCGACGAAGTTGATTGGCAAGATTTTTTTGATGATTATTATGGGTACACCACATATTATTTTGCCTTGGACGAAGACGGTAATGATTTGGTGAACCTTGAGGATAACAATGACACACTGAATAACTTTTGTAGGGAACATAAACTATTTGGAAATGATAAGAAAAACAGTTGATTATTGGGTAGCGAACTTTAAACTACCAACAGAAAACGACATTTATGATGCAATTGAGGCGGCTAGACTGGAAAGGGCGGTTGTGATACTACATTGGCACACCCCTGCATATCCATACTACGGCTCGTCATCAGATTATCAAGTTGAAGTAGAGGCTGACGATAAGGTTGAAGATATAATGAAACTTTTACCAACTTCTTACGCAGTATGACAAAATGGAGAATTAAACGACTTGAAGGCGTTTCAGACAAAATAAATTTTAGTTGGGAGCCGCTTCCTGGCCAGCACGGATTTAAATGGGATTGGAATATCATAGAGTCCGAAATAGAAAAAATGGAAATAAACGAAGAGAAGATTATAGAAATAGAATGATTACAAAGATTATAGCGTGTGCGGACATTCATGTTCCGTCATTAAAGGGTATAGAAGACCTAAAGGTGTCGCTTGTCAATTTCATTGAGAAGTGCAAGAAGATAGTAGATGAAGAAGAGTCACCTGAAAATGTAAGAATCGTTGTCGCTGGCGATGTGTTTGATAGGAAGTTGGATATTACCAACGAGGCCCTTCTGTGTGTTGATTGGTTCTTTAGCGAGTTGGATAAGATTTGCAAGACTATCGTTATCCTTGGTAATCACGACCTCAATATGAGTAATATGGATAGAGTTGATTCGCTCACTCCTATTTTTGAGATTGGCAAGTATAAGCAAGTGATTTACCTTGATAAGGAACTTGGTTATCAGTCAGGCATATACGACGACGATAATGTTGCGTGGTGTCTTTATTCTTCATTTACAGGTTTTAATACACCTGATATTGATGTACATAAGACCGCTAATGAACATAAGGAAGGTAAAGTTTATGTTGGGCTTATTCACGCCGATGTGAATGGTGCTATTACTGTTACCAATTATGTGACAGAGAATGGTGTTGACCCAGGCGTGTTTGAGGGTTGTGACTTCGTTATTGCAGGACATATCCATAAGCGTCAGGAGATTAAGAAAAACGGTGTTAGGATAGTCTACTGTTCAAGCATTAAACAGAAGGATTTTGGTGAGTCAGTCTCAGGTCACGGATTTGTGCTTTGGGATATTGAAGACCCTGAGGAGATAGAGTACAAGTATATTGATGTACCTAACCCTAATTGTGGATTTATCCGCTTTGACATTACAAGTATTACAGATATTGAACAGGACGAGGAAGAACTTATAAACTATTAGTTTGAATCACCTATAAACTATAAAAATGAAAAGAGTAGTTAAATATACGGCTGTTGACCCATATTATTCTGGCCAAACTCAGACATATATTGGTTCAACTCTTAGCGAGATAGATAGTATTCAGTATGAAACTGAAGAACATATGGCAAGAGAACACGCAAGCCTTGGAATGATATATAAAACAGAAGTTGTTTATGAAACATTTTAGTGACGACGGTTGTAATGCAATGCCCGATTATGATAAGGGAATGTTAAATTATGAGCCAGACGATGATTATGACCGTTCAATGAGTATGCACTATGGCTCTCAGCCCGAAGATTGGTACGAGGGTACACGACATTTTGACTGTGACTGTGAAGTTATTCCTCCGTTTGATTTTTGAAAAAAACTTTGTATATTTGCACCATGACAGATTTTGAAAAATATGCAATTAGCAATGGCGTTAATTCTAATACGCTGAATGGCTATACTAAAATGACTAATAGCATTATTAGTCCTACTATCATTGAAGAGCGTCAAATGAATATGGTAACTATGGATGTGTTCAGCCGCCTTATGGCAGAACGCATTGTGTTCCTTGGTTGCCCTGTTGACGACGAGGTTGCTAACATTATCAATTCTCAGTTGATGTATCTCAACTCTGTTGACCCTGAGAATGACATTAAGTTGTTTATCAACACCCCTGGTGGAAGCGTTGACGACGGTCTTGCGATTTACGATATGATGAATTGGGTTGATTGTGATGTTGCAACCTATGTTATGGGTCTTGCGGCTTCTATGGGTTCAATCATTTGTTCTTCAGGTGCTAAGGGTAAGAGATATGCCCTTCCTCATAGTAAAATTCTCCTCCACCAACCTATGGGTGGCACAGGTAGCCGTACACAGGAGAGTGATTTCAAGATTGTGTATGAGGAACTTAGAAAGTGTAAAGACGAACTTTACAAGATTCTTTCTGAGAACACTGGAAAGAGTATTGAGGAAATCACTGCTGATGCAGATAGAGACCATTGGCTCACAGCCGCCGAATCGCTCCCTGGCGTTTATGGCCCTTACGGTCTCATTGACGAAATAATTACCAAGAGAAAATAAAAATGATTAACATTATTGTTGCGGTTGGCAATCACATTCCTGATAAGGGTTGGCCTATGGGCAGGAATGGTGCTATGCCGTGGAACAACAAGGCTGACCTGAAGTGGTTTAAAGATACTACTACAGGTCACCCTGTCATTATGGGTAGAAAGACCTATGAAGCAATTGGCCACCCACTTAAGAACAGAACAAATATTGTAGTAACCACATCGTATAACGATTTGTGGGCTGAAAACGCAGGTGTAAGGGTTTATGGCAACCTTGAAGATGCGTTGAAATTCGCAAAGACCATTGATGAAGAAGTTTTTATCATTGGAGGTTCGAGTATCTACAATTATGCACTTGAGCACGACCTTGTGGATAGAGTATATATTGACCTACTTGCAGAGGATGTACCTGACGCTGACACCTTCTTCCCTAACATTATAACGGATAATGATTGGGATGAGATTGGCCCCGCCATTGAAATTGAGAACAGAAAGGCTTACGCTATTCAGTATGTGAAAATCCGTGGCAGGGAGAACAATGTGGATTCACAGTACCTCAATCTCGTTAATAGAATTATCAAAGAAGGTGCTGAAAAGGATACTCGTGCGGGTAAAACCCGTTCTTTGTTCGGAGAGCACTTGAGATTCAATCTCAAGGAAGGACTTCCTATGCTCACTACGAAGAAGATGTTCTCAAAGGGTGTTATTCACGAACTGCTTTGGTTCCTTAAGGGGGACACGAATATCAAGTATCTTGTAGATAACGGAGTTCATATTTGGGACGATGATGCTTATAGGCATTACCTAACTCTTGTTGATAAACACAATCGGATAACGCAGAAAGAACCGTTAAAAGATTGGTTTATTAGGCCACAACTGTCAAAACTCTCTAAGGAAGAGTTTATGGAGAAAGTTAAAGAAGGTGCTGAAATGTGGATTGTAGTTGATGAAAAGGCATATATTATGTCTTATCAGCCAAATGCGTTTGAGTATGTTTACAAATTCGGTGACCTTGGTCCTGTCTATGGACACCAATGGAGAAATTGGCTTGGAGTTGACCAAGTAAAGGAAGTCGTTGAAAAACTTCGTAACAATCCTGATGATAGGCGTATTATGATTAGTGCGTGGAATGTTGGTGAAATTAAGGATATGGCACTGCCACCTTGTCACTATACTTGCCAGTTCTATACCAAGAAACTTCCTAATGGAAAGAGAGAACTTAGTTGTATGTGGCAGCAGCGCAGTGTTGATACTCTTCTTGGACTACCTTTCAATATCCTAAGTTACGCTATCCTTACACATATTATCGCACAGTGTGTTGATATGGAAGTTGGCGAGTTGATTTTTAGTGGTGGCGATGTACATGTTTATGAGAATCAGATTGAGGAATACGAGCGTTCACAAAAGAACAATAATCCTCATATGTACGCACTTCCTACCCTCGTACTTAATCCTGAGAAGAAGGAAATAGACGATTTCAAGTATGAGGATATAAAGATAGAAGGGTATAAGTCGTATCCAACTGTTAAGTATCCGTTAAGTGTTGGTTTGTAATGGTAGAGATATTTGGAAGTGACGAAAAAATTGAACCTGTTTATGAGGATAGAAATCTGTATGAGGGACAACTTGTGTGTTATCGCTCGGCGTTCATAAACGGAACGGGTGCAACACAGGCGTATTGCTATGTTGACGAGGTTTTGGATAGGGACAGGAAGATTTATCGTGTAAAAGAGATAAGACGAGTAAATAATTCTACCAAATATCACGAACCAACACCAAGGGAGTTCGTTGTTGACGATTTGAATGTTGTACCAATGATTGAAAAAGTTGGTGACAGACTTGGGTGTTACGAATGCCTCAGTGAAATAACAACAAAAGATGTTGCAAGTTGGTACGGTACTTCTTGGGAACAGATTTTAGAACACGACACAAACCTTAAGCGAAAGAAAATGTGGAGAAAATAAAAATAATTACCATTTTTTGATTTTTAGTGACTGTTTTTGAAATTGGTTACTATTTATTAGAAAATGGTAACTATTATGGAAACAGAAGAAATGAAACAAGTAAACGAAGAAATCCTAAACAGGTGGAGGGCCACAGGCTTTCTTAGAGGACTTAAAGAAGGTAGTATTAACGAATGGAGGTGTGCTAAGTCATTTGATAATGTTGCAAATTATCTTTTGAATAGCGATATTGAAAGTTATGTGTTGACTGTTTTAGCATTTCCATTTGTAAGGCGTGTACTTTGTACTGGTAAAAAAAGAATGCATAGGATACTCACAGGAGAAGAGGTTTGTGACTTTTTGACAGAGGTAACTGTTGAAGAATGCTTATCTGAAATGGAGAGTAGAGTCAAAACCCCGTTAGGGAAAACATTGCTAGGCATATTCAAGAACTATGTTGAGTATGCAGAAAGCTATGAACACGCAAAGGACTCTTCGATTGTTGATTTTTTGGACGGGTTGAAACGCTGTGATACCTATTACGAGCCAGTTTTCGTTAAAATGATGAGTGGCGTTTTCGACTATGAAGCAGAACTGTTATGTGCGGCCACTGACATATTCGTTGAAAGGAACATTAAAAAAGAAAAGGAGGGTTGATGATTACCCTCCTTTTGTGTTGTCTTCAAATTAGATATGCCTCTTAAGTAATACCCTCTTTGTTATAGTCTTTCGCTCTGGACTTGAAAGAGTGGTCTGAGCAGGCTTTTTGACAACCTGCTTAACAGAGGTCACTTGCTTCTTTGAAGCCCCGCTTTTACAAGAACATGCCATATCATTAGATGTTTATCACCTTATAAATAGTATGGATTTTGTTTTTTGGCACGAAAATTGTATATTTGCACTGAGAACAACTTTTAATTTTGGAAATATGTTTAATTTTGCTTACAATTGGATTATAAACGGAAGGGTCGCTGACTATAAGTTCCGTCTTGAAGAGGCTATTAGTACCATTGATAAGTACGGTTTGTGGGAGAAAGATTTTAATCATGTGTCTATTAGAGGGGCTAAATTTTTTAAGAAAATTAGAGACGGAAAGATTATTGTTGACATTTTCTATGACAACATTCATATTCATTCTTCCGTTTGTGACAATGAGGAAATTTACAGCATAAGACTCAAGAGTGATTTGGGTGATTGGGTGTTTATGGGTTCTGACGATAGGATTGATTATTCTCATCCTGTCAATGAAACTTACGAAGTATATGTAGGTTACCTTATCCCAATCCTTGATGTGAGTAAGGTTGATGAATATCGCTACAAGCACGGTGCTTGGGACAAGTATCTCCATATTAATATGGAGGACTTTTTTGAAGAAATTCATTCTTATACTATTGACTATAAACTAAACGCCATTTATAAAAAGTATAAAAAGGAAAAGGCGGAGACAGATAACGCATAAATAGTGAAATACTGTCATAATAGCCTCATTATTGACTATTTATGTAAAAAATACATATAGCAATGAAAGCAAAGAAACAAATAGTAAGGTTAACAGAATCTGACTTTAGTAAACTTGTTAGAGAATCTGTAAGAAGGACAGTATTAGAAACTATCAGAGCGGGAAAAATGAGATTGAACGAATGTGGCGGTTCAAGCGGCGGCTGTGGCGGCGGTAGTAGCAGTAGTGGATACGGATGCGGTGGCGGAAGTAGAAGCGGAGGCTGTGGCGGTGGAAGCAGAAGCAGTGGTGGTTGTGGATACACAGGTCGCAGCAGAAGCACTTGTTAACCAACGGCGAATAAAGTTAGTAATATGAAATATTATAAAGGAAGGGGTAATTTGGCGTGTACAATTTTTGTTCCTTTTAAGTGCGGTAACAATTGTCCGTTTTGTAATACGAACAAACTATACGAAAACTATTCTTACGACGATGCGTATTTGGCGAAGATAATAGAATGGATAGGCGTTATAAACAAAAATGATGATGTTACAGAGTTCGTGCTTACAGGAGGAGAGCCATTTTTCAATCTGTCTATAACCAAGAAACTTATAGATGCGATGGAAAAGACAGTGTTCATAAACACGACATTGCCAAAGTTAAAGAACATAGATGAAATTATAGACTATATAAACTCTGAAGATAAAATCGGAGGGGTGAATATATCAAGGCATATAGGATTAGACTATAATGTATCTATTTGTGAGAGAGAAATAATAGATAAGATTGAAAAGGATGTTAGGATTAATTGCATTTTAAGAGACGATTATACCGAAAAACAGATTTTTGATTTTATTGATTATTGGGCAACTCCTTACCGAATGATTAACTTTAGGGCTGACTATAGAAGTATAACGACAGACACGCTAAAGAACAGAGATAAATGGACTGAGTTCTTCCTGACCAATTTTTGTTGGGAAAGCACAAGCGACTGCCTTGTATGCAATTCAGAGTTTTATTCTGATGAAGACTATAAAGTAGTTTGCTACCATCGTGGATTGGAGCATAGTTGCGTTACTTATAAGGAACGCTGTTATGTAAATGACATTCTAATTGATATGTATGGCGACATATATAAAGATTGGGATATGGAAACAGATGAAGAATTCAGGAAATGGTTAAAATAATCTTCAAAAATTTTTAAAAGTTATGAGACACTAGGTTTATTGTACGGGGCCTCCGTAAGTGATTTTGTATCATTATGTTGGGTTAGTTAGTATGTGTAAAACATTTAATAATTGAATATAAAGAAACAAAATCATGAACGAGAAAATTAAAGAATTCAGGCAGGAAATTGCCAAGTTGGAAAAAGAACAGAAAATGTATAAGCCACAGCGTAAGACTGTGAAGTTTAATGGCGAGAGAACTATTGAGCCTTATGATGCCGTAGAAGCGGTTAAGGCCAATAAGTTGCAACTTAGAACTATGTATGCTGCTTATGGTCTAATGAGGGGTAAGACCTTCGACCAAATCGAATCGGGTGTTAAACACCTTAGATATGGTGACTATTATAGAAGCACTTGGGTCAGTAAAGAACTTGATGGAAAGCATCCACTCTGCCTATATCTTTACAAGATTAACGAATGGCTTGAAAAATACGGATACAAGTTGCCATATGAAGAGAAGGAAAACATTTGGGGCGGTAAAACGAAGAAATTTGACTACGAAAATGCCGAAGAAGTTATATGTCTTAGTAAACAGGAAGCTTAACCCTGTGTATGGCTGTGTTCAGGGTGGTCACGCACTCGCACAATGGATGCTTGAGAACCCGAATCAAACTTGGAACAACGAATTCCTAATTTATCTATACGCAGATGTTGATAAGTGGGCATCTAAACTTTCACAGATGGGTGTTCCGTTCTCAATGTTCAAAGAGCCTGATTTGAATAACTCAATCACCGCTCTTGCTTGTAGAGACGATACGGGGGAACTGTTTAAGAACTTAAAAACTGTTAAGTAACAAGAAGGAAACGGGGGCTTCCTTAATTGCCCCCAAATTGGCAGATTGGTTCAGGGGTTGAGCAGGGCTCTCTAAAAGCCACGAGGAAGGTTCGAATCCTTTATCTGCCACAAACTAATTTATGGGTTCGAACTATTTATATTAAAAGAAAGTTATGAATAGTTTTATTAAGTTTAAAGAAGAAAAAATAGAAGCGCTAAATGAATGTATTGAAAAACATATGTCGCTGAGAAATATTTCTAAAAAACTTGTCATATCTGTTGACACGCTGAAAAGATATATTAAAATGCTTGGTATTGATTATCATGGAAAAAATGATAGTTCTAAAAAAGCCGAATATTATCTTAATAATGATGTTTTTATAACAGCGTCTGCGTTAAGAAAAAAATTGCTTGATGAAGGGATTAAAGAGCGAAAATGTGAGTGTTGCGGGTTAGACAAATGGATGGGTGGTGATATTCCATTGGAGTTGCATCACATAAATGGAAATCATAATGACAACCGAATAGAGAATTTGGAGATTCTATGTAGTAATTGTCACTCAATGAGGCATGGATATTCTAAATATAAAAAAGTTTGTAAAAATTGTGGTGTTGAGTTTGAAACACATTCAAAACAACAAAAATTTTGCTCAGAGGAGTGCAAAAAAGAAGACAAAGAAAGACATTTGTTTACATGCGAATATTGTGGTAAAGAATTTTACTCAAGAAACCCAAAACAAAGGTTTTGCAGTAAAAAATGTTCACACGATGCTACAAAATTGGCTGATATTAATAAGGATAATCTGTTGCGTGATTTTTATGAACTAAAAACATTTGTTTCTGTTGGCAAAAAATATGGTGTGTCGGACAATGCTGTTCGTAAGTGGTGTAAAAAGTTTGGATTACCAGCATCGTCTAACGAAATGAAAAATCTAATTTTGTAAATTTATATGTGATGTTATGGATGAGAGAATTTTAATGGCTAGGAATCTTGTTGGTAACCGACTTGCCTGTGCAAGCGTGGTCATTGATAAGATGGAATATAACGCCAAAAAGGCTATTGAGAAAGAGAATATTGACGAGGCAAAAGAAATCCTTCTTGACGGTGGAGCAGAGATTGCATCTTATTTGGGAGAACTTTTGCAGAAAATTGATGAACTGTATGCGGAAAGCTAAAGTAACCAACACCGATGAACTTCGTAAGGATATGAGTTCGGCGTATATGGATAATATTGGGCTGGCTTGTATTTCTTCACTCACCAACGATAGTAGAATGAAAGGTAAAAAGGTTGGAAAGGTGCATGCTGCTAAAATGAATGACATTATCGAAGAATGGAAAGATTTATTTTCTCCTATAATCTTTGATATGGAATGGCCAACAAGAATTTTCCTTGATATGTTTTTCGGGGATTATGCCTCTGCAAAGAAGAAAATACAGTTCTACAAAGAAAAACAAGAGCGTATTTTAGAAAGAAAAAAAGAGGAAATACGAGCATTTGACAAGGTTTTGCAAAAATTTAATGAAAAAAAGTAAAAAAATATTTGCTTTTTAGTAAAACTTGATGTATATTTGCAAAAAGAAGGCGAATTTATCATTAGACAAAGCCGTCTTGGCGCGGCTCTAAGTATCACCAAGTGGTTTGGATTCCGTCGTCTCAGTGGACGCTAAACACTGAGGGTAGTTCTTTGTAACTAAATAAAGATGACGATGACCGAATAATGGGTAGCCTGCCCATAAGGTACACATCCGTCTGTTGAAAAACAGCGGGGGCGGTTAGGGGTCTGAAGAAGCGTAAGGCTGAATCACCCACGGTTGGCCAACCGTGAGGGTCGTAAGAAGCGGACAAATCGTGGTTAGTGTGACTGATGGCTGTATCCGCTTGGAGGTAAGCATTCCTCCCACTCATAAAGCAACCGAGTAGCTAACGGTTGTGAGTGTGGCTGAACAACGCGCTTTGGATTAGGATTT
>JAEEGL011464708.1_pt1 | contig 94035 bp, 78 predicted proteins | sample 9134231 | NCBI WGS metagenome assembly JAEEGL01 (sample SAMN16246548, study PRJNA631951) | gut metagenome | biome: gut microbiome; feature: rumen; material: fiber-attached | host: Bos | place: Iran: Karaj | collected 2018-10 | reverse complement strand
GCTGAGCATGCATCAATAAAAGAAAAAATGCGGAAACATCTGAGAAAATCTGCATTTGTCAGTGACGAGCAGGGGGAAGTGGTGCGAGGGAAAAAGCTTCCTGGGTGCTCACACATCTGGTCTGCAGATGGCGCATTACTTCAAGGTGTAGGCGATGGTGAATTTGTTGTCCTTGAAGGATACAGAAGCGAGGGCACCGCAGAGCATTGGGATCATTGGAGGATGGTGGCCGATATCAAGATCCATCAGGATTGGTACTCCATATTGGCCTAACATATCTGTTACAGCGTTGTACTGGTCAAGTCCGAACATTTCCTGTCCAAAGGCCGCTCCCGGTCTTCCAATGAGAAAGCCCTTAACGTGTGAAAACCAGCCGGACTCCCTCAGGTTCCATATTGAACGTCTTATGCTGTATACGTTAAGATCACAAGCTTCAAGGAACCATATAATTCCATCATCTGCATATCTCTCCGAAAAGCCCTTGGCATCTTCGTAGGGTGTTCCAGAAAGGTTTACAAGGCAATCAAGACAGCCACCAATTAGTCTGCCTGAAAAGCTTATTTCTTCATCCTCCGAATTGTCCTTCCCAATGTAAGCCTTCATCCTGTTAGGTTCAGTTACATAATAACTGCAGAGATCATCGGGATTCTCAGGAAGTTCCATCTCCCATTTATCATAGCTTTCAAAGGAAAGTTTTTTACCGGTAATAAGATCAAAAGCATCTGCAACAGCAGGATGCCACTTGATCATTCCAAAATCTCCGGCGCAGGGAGCATAGATGGCAGCTGTATCGGAGAGTGTCACAGATGGAAAAATAAAATTAGTATTATCAGAGTATCCCATGTACCATTTAGGCTTGGCTACTGCAACTGCCTTAAAATCTATATAAGGCACAACCTCGTCCATAAGCTCTCCACCGCCTACAGACATCAGTACATCATTCTTGTCACTCTTATAATACTCATTAAGTTCAGCGCCGCACTTATCGGGAGAATTACTGATACCGATTCCCTCAGCCTTATCACAGTTTGGGCCAACATCCAGTCCATAGCCCATTTCCGAAAATGTCTTTCTCGCGTTTTCAAATCTGCTTATGTAGGGCTCAAAGGTACATCCAAAAGATGGTGCAACAAATCCAATAGTTCCACCAGGTTTCAAAAACTCAGGATATCTCATATTTTTCCTCCTGTGATTAATATGATCCAAACAAATACGAGGAATTAGCAGTTTAAATACCTACCTATTGTACTTATGGATAGAATCTTATCTTAAGTCCCTGCATATCCTCGCAGGCTTCATCACAAAGCCTCTCAAGAGCATCAAAATATTTGCCCAGTCTGTATCTGGCAAATTTAGAATTATAGAAGATAACATTCCACTCACTTCCAAATTCCCTCAGCACATCATTAAATGCATCAAGGTTTTTACCATAGTAATCAGGAAGCGGAAGTTCTCTCACAAGTAAGTCCTGCAGGTCTTCCTTACTGTATACTTCAAATAGATCAATATAAAAAACCTGTTCCATCATAGCTCTCCATATAATAGTTCAAATGATTCGTAGTGATCGTCAGTGTAATAAATAAGTCCGTCATTGGAATATATTATTCTCTTGGCTCCGCGCTTACTCTTACCCAGCGTATCAATATCGCATTCGTAATACTTCCTACCCTTTTGGGCCGGTAAAAGACCTTCATAGTTGCCAAAGTAATCTCCGCCTATACACATACCCGGTGCATACTCTTCAAGGCTTCCCCCGGGCCAGCCAAGCTTCTGCGCTTCCTTTTTGGTAATAAAGTTAGCCGGAAGCTTTCCAAATGTGATAATATAATCTGCCACATCATCCTTGCTGGTGTATGTCCCGTTTTCATCAATTCCAAGGCTCTTCTGACCTAAATCAGCTTCCGCGCTGTCATCACCTGCATCGCCTATTTCATTGCTAATACTAAAAGCTTCATTCGCTGTATAGTCATCATTGTCAGTATCAGCAGCTGTATAAGCATAAGAGGCATTTTCTTCTGCATATGAGCCATAGACCTCCTCTGTATACTCTCCAGTTTTGGTGCAGCCTGCAGTCAGAAATACAAATGCTAGGATCAGCCACAGTGATATTCCTCTAAATATCTTTTTCCAAACCTTCATCAGTCTAATCTCCCAGATAACTATCCTATATCTCGAGTTTTATTACACACAAATAAGCTAATAAGCTTTTCCATCCTGATCAGGCAGACAGATTGTAAAACATGAAGTAAATAACAGATCCTGCCAAGGCAAGAACTACACTAAAAACTGCCACAAGAGAAATAACTCTCATAAACAAATTCTTTTTGTTGTCACAAACCGAAACAAGTCCAAGTGATGTAAATACCAGTGACGCAGTCATATATCTAAAGTCACTGCTACAAGTATATGGATACTTAAACACATACAGACAGAAACTGATCAGCATAAATACATAAGTAAACAGAAGGAATGTTGTTCTGAGACAATCGTTCTTTCCCTTGATCTCTCCAATCAAACGGCCTGTATAGTGTGCAATAAATGCTATTGTCAAAAGAACTCCTGCTATTATAGAAGCCACATACGCTATCTGACACACAGCCAATAATCCTCTTCCAATATCTGCCGGATAACTCTCTGAGAATAGCCCTGTCTGGAACAAAATAACCCAGGTATTATGGATAGATGCGGCACTTATTACATGGAAAGGAAATTCAACATGCCAGTCTGTAAGGCCTGGGATTCCAATTATTGACCACACAGAATACGGTCCTGTATACATTACAGACTCATTTGGAATAAGAGCCGGTGAAGGAATTCCGGGCTTTTCTCCAAACAGGATAAGATTCCTGACAATATATGATAATCCAATTGGAATACATATCACACCGAACGCTACATACTCAAGTAATGATCTTCCAATTGCAACCCTGTTGCCTTCTTTTATCACCTGAACAAGGTAAATAAAGAAAACAAGTGCAATAGAGAATGCGCAGATTGCAGTATTTAGTTTGCTGATCATTCCAAAGCCAAGGGAAAGCGCGATCAAAATGATATTAAGATATGTCCTGTCCTCAATCCATTCCAATGTTCTCCATAATGTAACCAGCAAAAGAAGAAGAGCTAAAATATCATTATTGATAGAACCGCCTAGGACAATCAGCTTTGGATGGAAAGCAAAAAGACACATACCAAGACTAAGAAGTTCCTCTTTTATCCCGCTCTTTTCAAGAATGTGCAGCATAACAACAATACAAAGACCGGAGTAGATAAGTGTCGGAACCTGAAGATTTTCAAATGCCAGTTTCTCAGGAACTCCAATGAGCCTCTGGATTGTCATCCAAACCGCTTCAATCGTGTGGTGAAGCGGTGGATGATAGTATCCAAAATGCTCATATGGATCCATATCCGGCAAATGGAAGAATTTATAAATATATTCAATGTAACCTATATGACCGTTATTGATAGCATCCGTTCCAAAACCTGTATATGTTCCTTCATCATTCTGAAGAGTATAAATGTCATAAAACAGAACATAGCCTGCTCTAAACAGCATTCCAAGCCAAACTGTCCAGAGTATTCCCTTTGGCGCATCAAGCTCTCCCTTAAGTTTCTGCTCAGCTATCAAAAACAGGCTTACAAATCCAATGAGAAACAGAAGCGCCAGCTGAATCTGACCATTTGCTCCACTTGCAATAGAAGTCGCGTAGTTTCCCTGCAATATAGCTACGCATAAGGCAACTAACAGGACAATCAGATTAGCTTTTACATATACTGATTTTTTCAAGGTTGTCATATAAATCTCCACGTAATCACATATTATCTTTAATTGTATTTAACATTTTCAAAAGTTGTATGTTCAACGCCTATAAGCTCAGGCTCACTGTCTACGCTTCCTGTTATATTGACATTTGAAACAACAAGTTCTTTGACATTCTTGGCATAAATGCTTCTGCCACTCATCTCATCGAAATTATCCATCATGACAGGTCTCTCAGGAACACGCTCGTTTTCAGGAAGGAAGCTCGCGTTAATGTTCTCAAATACAAGCTTCTCAATAGGTCTCTCAGGAAGGCCAACAGCACATACTATGCTGGCGCTGGCGCCCTTACATTCAATATTTCTACCGGTAATAGAGCCAATCGCAGGCGTCATCTCGTCAACAGGCGCCGGCTCCTGATTCTGAACATAATCAGTATGTCCATCCGGGTCACAGAAATAGAACATGTTAACTGTAAATGGCATATGAACTCCATTCATATCAATATTTTCAAAAAGAATATCATCAAGAACAGATCTTTCGCCTCTTCCGCGCCTTGTCTTTATTCTGAGTCCTCTGTCTGTTCCGTCAAAAATACACTGAGTAACCCTTACATTCTTAACTCCGCCTGCAACTTCACTTCCAACTGTCACACTGCCGTGGCCTCTTTCAAACCTGCAGTTACGGATAATAATGTTCTCAGTAACTTTATGATGTTCCATGCTCATATAAAACTTGCCGCTCTTGATTGCCATGCAGTCATCGCCTACAGAAATTGTTGTTCCTGCCACAAGGACATTTTTACAGCTCTCGGGATCAAGACCATCTGTATTAGGTGAATCAGATGGATTATGAATATACAGATTCAGGAATGCAAGATCATCACTGTAGTACGGATGAACTGTCCAGCACGGAGAATTCTGAACGCGTACATTCTGAACTCTGACCTTCTGACATCTTACAAGATACATCGCAAAAGGTCTCCATGCTCCTCTCTTAACCTTGGCATTCACCCACCAGTCACTGTTTCCGGCATTGCCATCAATTGTTCCAGGTCCGATTATATCGAGATTCTGTGCATCAATAGCTGTAATTAGTGATGCATAACAATTAAGCGGATTGCCTTCCCAGGTTCCAAGATTGTACTCGCTCTTTTCATCGGTAGCTCTTGTCATTCCCGGAAGAACAGGATAGTGGTTTCTATCTGTATCTCCAAGGATCACAGCGCCCTTATCAAGCCACAAAGTCATATCGCTCTTAAGAAACAGTGGTGTTACCAGATACTCTCCCTTTGGAAGATAAACAGTTCCATCCTTTGGGCATGCACAAATAGCAGCCTGTATTGCTGCTGTATCCATTGTTACTCCATCGCCCTTTGCACCAAAAGCTGTAACGTCAAGAAGATAGGACTCATGCCCTGTAGTAAAGTTCCTGGTCTCTACAGTGTTGCCCATCTTAACAGAAATACTGTAATCCTTATCAGGTAAAAGATCAGGAATAGACACTACGTTCTGCTTACCTGCATAAACCACTTTCCCGTCAATCTCTATAGTATATTCTTCATCCTGCTGATAAATAGAATCTGTCTCCAATTCTATAGTTACGCTTCTGTTAAAGATCTCTAAAATATTAAATTTCATCAATTACTCCTTATTACAACCAAACTTCATGGCACTATTCACCAAATTCAATGATCACACATCAAGTGCTCTATACCAAAAAGTGCCATCATGTAAACATATTCCCTTACATGATAGCACATTTCTCCACAAAAAAATTGTCACTCATTGAACAAAATAAGGTTATCCTCTGCTGATAAAGGCATCAATGGCATCAGCTGCTTCAATAAGCTGATCAGTATTACTGATAGTTGGAACTCCATCTCCGTCCTGAATTCCGTAGTTTCCAAAAAAGGAGTGAATTCCGCCCTGAATTACATATTCTTCTGAATCTGAAGGCCATTTAGTTTTACTCTCTTCATAGCTTTGAGTATTGATAACCCCATCCTCGGAAGCAAAAATAGATAACAGTCTTATGTCTTTGTTACTGAAATCAGAAGTGGTATATGATGCACAAAGAAGTATTCCCTTGTACATTCCATCCTCCTGTCCTGCCAGATACTGGGTTGCAGCAACTCCTCCAAGTGAATGGCCCGCCAGATACCAGTCAAGATCCTGATATTTCTGAACCTCAAATGGATATTTGTTTTTGATATCATCTGCTGTACCAACCCGCAGAAAAGCAAGGTTTTCAGGCATTCTTGGAAGCAGGCATGTATAGCCCCTGTCAGCAAGTTCGTACATAAGACCGCTATAAGCTGTGTACTGAACCTTACCTCCCGGATAAAAAACTATGATAGCCTTCGGTTCGCTATTTTTAGGAGCAAAAACAATCAGATCATCGCCCTTAATAGTCTGCACATTTTCACTGACACTCTGTTCTATTTCAGAAATAGCTTCCATATCTGCCTTATAGTATTGTGAAGCATAAAATTTAAATCCAACTGCCATTAGCATGATAATGACAAGGATTACTCCCAATACTCTGCTGACTTTTTTGTTAATTCTCTTCAATTCTTTCATATTTCTTTTTCCTCTCAAGCAAAAATGCGCAGCAATGTGCGCATTTTGCTATATTTTTATTCTATTGGTAAGCTCTTATCCATAATCCTTAGAAGCTCCATAGCACTGGAAAAAGATATTTTTTCATTCGTTGAAGCTACTACAACCTGTCCCTGCCAGGTAGCATTCTGCCTATAAGCAACATGCACTATGAATGTATCAAGTTTTCCTCTTTTGCCCTGGATATTTCTGGTTCCATGCCGTTTCTGGACTTTATCAATTACAAGCTCATCATCCTGGACTTCATTACGTCTGTGAATACGATGTTCTCTGGGAGAAAACTCTCTCTGATCCAGTCCTTTCTGTGGAAAATCCCAGTCATCCATCAGATTATCCATAGTCGTTATCATGCCCGTAGCACTTTCAAAATGTATCGGATCATCCGAATACTGATGCCACAAACAGCCCTGATAATCTGCGTTCTCGATACCGTCAACACAAATGCTTATTAAGTTCCTGGCAAATAACATTTGCTTGGCTTCACTCATTAGTCTTACTCTTCCTTCTGTTCATCATCCTTTTTTCTGGATGTAATCAAAAGACCTGCTGCCACAGCCCCAGCTGCAACTATTGCCAGCACTCTAAGTGCCAAATTAGTTGTATCTTCTGTCCTTCCTCTTCTGGCTCCAAGAACTGCCTGACCATTTCCTGTTTCTCTTCTAGCTCCCAGAACCTGTCCGGCTGGTGCTGGAGTAACTGTTGTTACTGTTGTTACTGTTGTTACTGTTGTTGGTGGATCTGGTGGTGTAGGAATAACAACTGGCGGATCTGGTTCATCTGGTGGCGGTGGATTATCACCTGATGCCACCCATATAGCATAGAGGTCATTAGGTATTCCATCATTATCCGCCGCTATCTTCTGTCCAGGATCAACAAACTTGGCGTTTCTGTTATCTCCCGGCACCTTACTCCAACCAAGGAATACGTATCCAGGTCTTTCGAAGCCCGCTTCACTAAGAGTAAGTGAATTAACAGCTTCATTAACCTTAAGCTTATCTACACCGTTTGGTCCGAGAATTACATCCTTGGACAAGTTTCTTGGATCATTGGAATGATATGTGATCGTTGTATAAACAGGATCTATACCGCTTCCTTCTCTGGTATTATAGTTAGCTCTAAGGACCACATATTTAACAGTATCAGCTCCTCTTGTAACCTTATCTACAAGATACTCTTCTTTTATACCAAAGTAGTTATTAGGATAATATAAAATATTATTCTTATCGTTATCAATTGTCCAGCCTATAAATACATAATCCTTCTCGACGTTCTTTGGAGGAGCCCCGACAACTGCCGATGAATCCACAGCATAAATATACTTATCTTCAGGTTCTCCACTTCCATGATCACCAGCTACATATACAATCTTAACATTACCAGGTCTTCTCCACATAGCTGTAAGTTTGATATCAGTGAGAACCTCTCCATATCCATATGGGCTATTTCCTGCTGTATCCTCGAACCAACCTACAAACTCATAGCCATCTCTTACTATATTTTTATTAAGAGAGATCTTAGAAAGCGTGTCCCTGTAAGGAACATCAAATTCAGCCTTTTGCTGATTGATAAGCTGGCCCCCATTTGGATCAAGGATCACATGGCATGTAACCTTCTCATATTTAGCATAGAGAATCTTATTGGCAAGTGGCATCTTATCATTCCATTTATACTCTTTCTGGCCGCTTTCATCCACATACCAGCCAACAAATTTGTACCCAGGCTTATCATATGCATGATCTTTACTAAGATCAGGTGCAAGTCCCTTATAATCTATGTTGTTGTAACTTCCATCAAGTGGCATTTCATAAAGAATACTATCAAATACAGGATCAGCCGCTACCACTGAAGTGTTCCCCATGAAATTGTCTTTGAATTCTATTTTGCTTGACAATCTCTTGAAATACAGATGTATATCGTCGCTATTATCTATTGTATAATTTCCGGTAATCTTCTCTCCGGAAACCATATCATGTTTTACGCCATTCTGAATATAATACTCCGGCTTAAATCCATTATAGTAATCATCACAGAAGAACTCGAACCTATTACCTTCATGACCATAATGAGATATTTTATGGTCAAGTGTATAGGTAGTTCCGTCAAGTTCCTGGTAATAATAATAGTAGTCAGTGTTTACCTCTCCTTTTTTGTACTGGTAAACTTTAAGCACTGTTCCCTTACAATATGTAGTAAAGATAAATGAATCTACAAAATCCAGATGCAAATATTTAAGTTCTGTCTCAAGAAGCTTTGGTTCAAATACCCATGGTCCAGCATCCTCAGGCCATACATACCCATATTTGGATAATTTCTGTTCATAAAGGCCGGTAAAGACAAGGTCGTTATATGTAGTACCATGTTTGTCTACATAAAACTTAATACTCATCAGATCTCGGTCATAATAAACATTTATGATAGTGTCTTCTTCTGTTCTAACCTTCTCTTCCTTGACAGGTGTTCCATTTTCAAGCCTTACGCCCTCTATCCAGCTATAATGGAATCCTTCTTCCTTAATTTTTGCATAATCACCGGCAAGAGCTTTTGAAACTTTTGTTCCAACCTTTGCTGTCGCAGTATATGTTCCACTATAATCATAAGTCTTTTGACTATTATCAGTTATCGCTTTGTCATCTTCTATATTCTGCTTCCAGACAACAATTGTGTACTGAGCATATTTATTAGGACTCCACTTCGCATAAAGAGTAATATCTTCGTCATCATCAGTAAACACTTTGCTCCAGTCAAATTTAGATGACTCGTCTACTTTTCCTGCTTCAGCCCCTTTCTTTGTATACCATCCTCCAAAAATGTATCCATGCCTTGTTGGCTCTGCAGGTTCTGAAGCTGTTTCTCCAGTCTTTACATGAATAGGTCCGGTGTAAGAAGCTCCACCGCCCTTCACTCCATCATTTTCATCAAAATGAATCCAATGTACATCTGTTGCTACAGCATAAACTTCATGAACGTTGGATATATCTACCTGACCCGTAATAATATCTTTGCTGTCCTTTTTAAGTGACCAGCCGTAAAACGCCTGTGTATCCTTCTTTGGATTGGTAGTTATATCATTAACATCTACCATGGTAGATTCGCCTGTAACAACTACTTTCTTTTTAACATGAACTACTTCACCGTCAACACCGATAAAAGTCAGATAATATGTTGTCTGTATCTTGGCATAGACATCAACCTTGCTATTAGCTGTAACATGCTCGACTTTTCCAAACTTAACTTCCTGTCCATCAGATGTAAACCAGCCAAGGAATTCTTCATCAGAACTAAGTCCTGATGGAATACCAGGGTGAGAGAGTGTATCACCTTCCTTAACCAGCTGAGAATTAAACTCTGTAGTATCAACATAGAAGGTATAAGTACAGATAGCTCTTTTTTCACCCGTATCGTGGGAAGAATCGCCTTCTCCTGCAACAATATATACAGAGAATGCATTCGCGTTAAAAGATGCACCGTCAGCATTTGCATTTGCTACCTTTTCTGTGTTTCCGGCGTCATCCTTATGAAGTACACTAAATGTTTCTCCACTAAGTTCGCTGCTAAGTGAAATTGATACATGAACATACTTGGAATCTGATGGTTCTATTTCCTGACCCTCAGCGTTATAGAAAGAAATATCCACGCCCTTAGCCTGCTGAACAGTCTCGCCAAGAGCTTCCTTGGCTGTATCAATGGCAAGACTATCTGATATAGCATTGACTACCATTGTTGTTCCTGCAGGGAATACACCTTCTTTGGCCTCTACCTCTACATGGATTCCAACAGATTCACCTGTAAAGCCCTGTGCCGGACTGGATATTTTTTTAATAGAAGCTTCAGACGAAGCTACATCTAAAGAAGCTGCATCTGAAGAAGCAGCTGTCGCAGCCTCTACAGAACTTGCAAAGCTAGCACTCTCTGATGAAGCAATAGTTGAAGCGTTGTCAGAAGAATTTTCTGTAACAGCAACTTCCAAAGTATTCTCAGAAATGCTCTCTTCAACTATTTGTCCCTCATTATTAACGTCAGGGTTAGCATCAGGGACTACTTCCTGTCCACTTGCCTCAGATTCCTGATCCGGAGTCTCAGCCTGAGCAGAAGCAGCGTCCTCTGAACTTACCTCTTCTTTTATTTCATTTGAATCAGAATCATCTGCTAAAGCCCCCTCGGCAGGTGATTCCTCATTCTGTTCATCTCCTTGTACAGCTTCCCATTCCACTGTATCAATTTGATCTTCTGCATCTGCTTCCTGCACAACTTCATTGTCTGCAGCAAAAACTCGCGCAAAAGAAAAATCACTACCAAAGGTAGTGATTGCGAAAGCGACCGCCAGTAAAACTGCCAGTAATCTCTTTGTCTCTTTAAGCATCACAATGCCCCCTCTGAATACTTAATCGAAAATTATTTACTTATTTCCATTTATTATTATGTAATAAAATTGCAATGATATCCAACAAAATAGCGATTTTTTATCGTTTTTTAATAATTAGGCAGTCCCCGCGTCTTTCTTACTGCCCATTTCATTATTGATCATTGCATTATCTATTAGCTTGAATAATTCCAGAGCACTTCTGAAATGCTCTGTCTTGTTTTCATCTGCCCAAACGACGCGCCCCTGCCACGTATCGTTTTGGCAGTTGTCTATCTTAACGATAAACGTCCCCTTTTTTCCGCCCATAATACTTCCTTTCACAGTCTTTATTTTACCGAACGTCAATCATACAGCTAATCATAATTCGATAATTTTTTGATTAATTATTCGCACTCAAGCGCAATATACATATTTTCCTTAAGTTCCTGTCTAGGAAGAAATGGTGCCAAATCTTCAAGTGGTGGGCTTGAAAGCGTCCCGTCAGGATTTCTCCTTGCAGAACTCTTAGGCTCCCATACCTGTGTAGTATCAGTAAATACCTCGCAAAGTAATGCCCCGTCAGTATTCAAAGCTTCCCCCAGCTTATCTGCAAGCTCATTACCTGTTCTGATAGGAATATATTTATACCCAAAAGCACTTGCTATCTTCTCAAAGCTTGGAAATGCAAGGTCCCCACTTTCAGGTCCGATACCCACTTTTGAATACTCAGAAAAAATATTGTTCTGAGTAAGCCTGATAGAATGATAACCATTATTATTAATTACAAATATTTTTATTGGCAGCTTATTGGTGATCACAGTCTGAAGTTCCTGAAGATTCATCATGATACTGCCATCTCCTTCAAGACAGATGGTATCACGTCTTCCGGAGCTTATACACATACCAATTGCGGCAGGAAGTCCATATCCCATACTTGCAACGCCGTTATTGTTAAAAAATCTGCTGCCTTCCTTTATAACATAGCTCTGATGTCCTGCTACGCAGCAAGCACCATTACTTACAGCAGTAAGACTTCCCTTGGGTAGTCTCTCCGAAAGGCTTCTCATAAATCCATAGACATTAACAGGATCATCTCCTGTGTTCTTCTGCTGATCGGACACAACAGGATATTTCTCTTTCCACCTGATGCACTGCTCTCTCCATTCATCTCGAGAGCTTACAGGCGTCATGTCTCCTGCTTCCCTAGCCATCACTTCACAGAAATCTCTTGCATCTGCCCATATTCTCTCATCTACATGTATGGTGTGCTTGGTCATCTCAGCTCTATCAATATCAACCATGATAACTCTGGCTTCTCTTGCCCAGCTGCTCCAGTTGTAGCCCACCTGTCTGATAGAAAGTCTGCTTCCTATAACAAGCAAAAGATCTGAATTCTGAATTGCAAAGTTGCCCGGACGATCCCCCATGTTGCCGCCTCTTCCGCAGTACAAAGGATCATCATCTTCCATAAGATCAATTGAATCCCAATATGTACAAACCGGAACTCCAAGCCTCCTGACCATCGATCTAAAGGCCTCAAAGCCTCCTGATAACCTGACACCTGCTCCGGCATAGATCACAGGCCTCTTAGCCTGTCTTATCTGTTCAATGATATCTCTGGCCTTATCAGGGCCAAATGCAGGTGGAAAAGTTTTGCCATAGCCTTCCTTATCAGGTTCAAACCCCCTAAGCGCTTCTACGTCAATATCAGTATTCTGATAGTTTACTGGAACATCAAGCCAAACCGGACCCTGTCTGCCATTTTTCATCAGGAACCATGCCTTTTCCAGGTGGTATCTGATGTCTTCCGGTTTTTCAATCATCACTGCATATTTACATATATGCCCGGTCATTTTGGTAATATCATATTCCTGATCTCCAAGAGACCTTAAGTCTTCATATTCAGCCTGTTCCAAAGAGCTCTGCACTGTCTGTTTCCAATATCTTACAGTGGTATCATAGCGAACCTGCCCACTAACAATAAACATCGGAAGACTGTCAAGCCAACCTCCCAGAACACCTGTTATAGCATTTGTTCCTCCAGGTCCTGATGTCACACACACAGCTGCAACCTGATTGTTGAGCCTTGAATAGCTTTCTGCTGCAATAGCCGCTCCCTGTTCATGATGAAAATGAGTGCATTTTATTCCTTCCGCATGACCGAATGAATTATCCAAAAACATAGCGCCACCACCAACTACCATAAAGCAGTCTGTGACGCCTTTTTTCCTCAAAAAATCTACTATATAATCTGAAACTTTCATATTCTTTACCACTTAATCCAAGGTGCTCTGCCAGTTTCAATAAGACTTGACAGTTCATCTCTTTCTCTTGCTGTATCCATACATTTCCAAAAGCCATTGTACTCGTATGCCGCCATCTGTCCATCCTTTACCAGGTTGTGCATAGGCTCTTTTTCAAAGAAAGTCTCATCACCCTCAATGTAATCAAAGACTCCAGGTTCAAGTACCATATAGCCACCGTTTATACGAGCGCCGTCGATGCTGGCCTTCTCCCTGAAATCTCTGACAATTGATTTATCATTTCTGTCTATATCAAAAACTCCAAATCTCTGACCGGCAAGAATAGCAGTAACAGTAGCTATTTTGCCATGCTCACGATGGAATTTGAGAAGATCGTTCATATCAATATCACAGACGCCGTCACCATAAGTCATAAAGAAAGATTCGTTTCCTACATGCTCTCTGATTCTCTTGATACGTCCACCTGTCATGGTACTATAGCCCGTATCAACTACTGTTACCTTCCATGGCTCTGCTTTCTGTGAATGGAATTCTACTTTGCCGTTATCAGCAAAATCAAATGTCACATCACAATTATGAAGATAATAATTGGCAAAATACTCTTTGATAACTTCCTGCTTATATCCTGCGCAGATTATAAATTCATTAAAACCATAATGGGAATATTCTTTCATGATGTGCCAGAGAATTGGTTTTCCACCGATCTCGATCATTGGCTTTGGTCTAAGATGACTTTCTTCACTGATTCTTGTTCCAAAACCACCTGCTAAAATTACTACTTTCATTACTTTTCCGATTCCTTTCCAGAATGAAACTAACTGTTTAATAAACAAAAATTTATTTTAGCACAATAAGTGAGTGTCAAACCATCTTGACCATAATTTTTACATAATCCTCAGATTTTCTCTTCATTATATCCAGCCCCTTATGCAAATCTTCTAATCCGTAGCAGTGGGTAACAAGCATTTCAGGAGAAAAATGTACAAAAGCTTCATTTCCGTTGCTTTTATCTTCAAAATATCCGGGGCCGAGGTCATTAGCGGATTTCCAATTAACAAGCCTATCCAATACGTATTGTATGTCATCATGATAGGTCTTTTTCCTGCCATTTCGGCCTTCATAAGATGAATTCCAGGTTCCAAGGATTGTCATCTGGTTTCTCAGAATTTTCCAGTAAACATCCCTTCCAAGCTCCATGTCTGATGCGGGGTTTCCAACAAGCATAACGGTTCCAAGAGGAGCAGTACTCTTTATAGCCTGCTCATAGCTCTCAGATCTGCCAATGCACTCAAAATAGTAATCAACTCCCTTGCCACCAAGAAGACTCTTTACAAATCCTGTTGTGTCCTCATATCTGACGTCGCAGAACTGTTCCTTGCCATATCCCATCTCAAATAGTTTTTTCTTTTGTATATCTTTGTTGCCTATGCAATATGTCATTGGAAAGCCTGCATCGATCAGAAACATGGCCGTCAAAAGACCTATAGTCCCAAGGCCGCATACAAGAACTGTCACATTATCATAATTTTTGTTTACTTCGTATTTATTTGTCAAAAGACCTGCCCGTCTGATGGAATGTACTGCAACAGCCATTGGCTCTATCATCGCAGCTTCTATATCAGACACTTCATCCGGAAGCGGGATCAGATTCCATACAGGGACAGAAACATATTCAGCAAATCCACCATCGCATCTTGATCCAAGGTAGTTATAGTCTTCGCACATTTCATAGTATCCGCTTTGGCACTGCGCGCAGCTCTTACAGGGAATTAGCGGATATACGCCAACTCTTTTTCCAACAAGTGATGGATTGTCCTTGCATTCTTCTACAAGTCCTGAAAACTCGTGTCCCGGAATAATCGGCATGTTATGGGCTCCCGATTTATAGATTCTCGGAATGTCAGAGCCACAGATCCCGCAATATGAAACTTTAACAAGAGCCTCTCCTTTTTTGGGAACAGGCTTATCAAGCTCTGCATATTTAATATTTCCAATACCGTAGAGTATCTGCGCCTTCATTTTGATCCACCCGTCATTCGTTTCTGAAAATCTGTCTGGCTCTCTCCATATCTTCAGTGCTAGTAATCTTGAAGTTTCTCTGATCTCCCGGTATCATCGCCACATCCATGCCGGCCATGATAGCAACTTCTGTTGAGCCCTTAACAAGCAGTATCTTATCCGGAAGAAGATCCTCATTTGCTGCAAGATACTTATCGTACCAGAATGCCTCCGGTGCCTGACCAGCATAAATATTATTCCTGTTTAGAAGTTCATCTACTTTCTGACCGCTTCTACTGAAATACACAGTATCGTTCATGGGAATTACAGGCATGGCGCCGTCATGTTCATCCAGTGCCAAAAGACATTCATTAACAGTATCCACTGTAACAAATGGCCTTGCAGCGTCATGAATTATCACTCCGTCTATAGAATCCCTGCCCAATATATCCCCGATATCCTTAAGAGCATTATAGATAGACATCTGTCTGTTTTCCCCGGGTTCAGAAAAGCTTAGGAATTTTTCGGCAATAGGCGAGTCGCCATCTTCAAAAATAGCATCTTCTATTTTTTCTCTATAGGCTTCATCTGCCACAATCTGTATGTTTCCGACATAATCAGATTCTGAAAACGCCTTCATGCTATGAAGAAGCATCATTTGACCTGACAGGTCCATAAACTGTTTTGGAATACCTCCACCAACTCTTTCTCCCTTACCACCTGCAAGAATAATAGCTATATTCATAAAGCTCCTTTTCTTTGCCTTGACCGGCAATGCTCATATTCGCGAATTTACTAATTAATTATACGAAATAAAGCACCGCATCGCAAACCTGCGAGCGGTGCTCATCTACTATATAATTCATCTTCAAAATGATATTGTAATATCATTCTCCAAAGATTATCACTTCATCAGAAGCGGCATTATCTGCTGGCGTACTTTCATTACTGTTCGCCGAACTGTCCTCGGAAGCTTCTTTTTCTTTTTCTATTTCACTTTCAGTTGTCTGTTCTGTTTCTTCCAATGTAGCAGAATCTTCTGGTGTAGGCTTTTGACTTACTATTTCTTCAGTAATCTCTTCTTCAGTTTCTTCAGTTTCTTCAATTTCTTCATTTTTCTCTTCAGCTTCATTACCGGCTTCTTCCAAAAGTTGTCTTATCTTTTCAGCTCTAAGCTCCTTAAACTGTTCCTGTGCAAGAACCTCCACTTCCTCATCTACAAGACGCTGAAGCTCTTCCTCAAGCATAGCCTTAAACTGCGCATTTTCAAGTTCAATAAGCGCTTCCCTGCGAAGCTTTTCAATCTTCTCATTACGTTCTTTAGCTTGGTCACTTGAAAGCTCTTTTTCCTGATCAGACTGTTTGGCAAGATAATCAGAAACCTTCATCTCAATTTCGGATGAATACTGCTCAACGGTCTCATCAAGTTTGTCCTTCTCGGGATGAACCGGCACAGCCTCCCATGAAACTACTATGGTAGGGGCATCTCCTATATCCGTCCATTTGCCCTCTGTATTACAATCCCCGTAAATTTGGAATGAGAAGGAATCGTAGTCGTCTTCATCAAAATCATCTGAAACTTTATAATCATATTTTCCTTCTTCTTCATTCCATACAAAGCTGTAAGAATCATCAGGAACTGCGTCAAGGACTACATCTATTCTGGCTTCTCCATCCTCAGTCATAACCGATCTGATCCCGTCTTTATCACAGAGTGCCATAAAGATTTGTGGATCTGCACCGCCAAGCTCTGATCTGCTGCCCACAAATTCTACGCCACCGGCGCTATTTATTTTTGCCCTGATTGTTAACTGAACTGGGATGTTACCCTGATTGGATATTGTAAGAAGATCACTCTTACTTGAGAAAAGATAATCTCCATCCTTGTTTTTAAACAGTATTGAAGCTCCCTCTTCAACCCTTCCAGCGCCATATTTGGCTGCATCCGTATCATGAACAAGCTTCATAGGGTCGATAATAAAATCAAAGGGGCTATCTTCCCCGATAATTGGCATTTTTGTATTTACTATATCAACAGGATGCTGATCTGTATCCACCTGACGTGCCAGGTCTTCTTCGTCTATCTCCTCAGCAAGCATTTCAACATCTATTTTTCCTAGAATTGCCTCTTTATCAATAGCTTCTCTGATTGTGTCCACGTCAACAAAAGACCTTAGGTCATCTTTATCTATAAGCGCCCAGATCTCTTCATCATCTATTCCATATATGATTTCATCTCCTGTAATTTCTGACTCAAGTAAAGCATCTCTGACCTCTTCAAGGTCAGTTGCACTACTACCAGTGCCAAGGACAGATACTTCCTCGACATCTGCAGCCAGTATCATTACAGGATTTACTGCTACTATAACAGCGGCCATCGCTGTACTTATTGCAATTTTTAGGTATTTAAGAGTCAACATCCTTGTCCCTCCTGTGAAACAAACCTAATATTGGTTCATATATTATATCGGTAAAATATTTATAATCATTAGTCTTTATAATAATTTCATCAAGAATTAATAATCCGGTAACATATTCCGACTAATACAAATCAATTTTCATCACATTAAACTCTGCATTATGACTTTTTACTCTTGATACATAGGTAGTATTGTGTTATATTATATGTAGTAATCAAAACTACATGTGATTATTTTTAAAACCACACATTTGGGGGTTACACTATGACATCAAAAGAATTAAAAAAATATTTTAAAGATCATCTGGTACCTAAAAAGCTCTATAAGATAGGTGGCCATCATAAAAATAGAATCTGCCTCGACAAGACAGATAAAGGCTGGGCAGTATTTTTCCAGGATAATAAAGAGCGTATCGGAGTTATGAACTTTGTAGATGAAGCTTCTGCCTGCAACTCCATGAAGGATGAGCTTAGAAAACTCATGGAACAGCTCTACGGAATTACATGGGCACCTGCCAAATAAATGATAATAAAATGTCCATATGGAAATGTGAAGTTATCAGACGAAAACGAACATTTCCATATGGACATTTTTTATTTTCACAATTACTCAATCCTGTTTATGACAGATAAAGCCGCCAATACAGCGCCCTGCCCCCATGGATAATTACCATAGTTCTGGTAATGAACAGCAAAGTCATCACATGACCCCAGAGCATCAGTAACGATTCCACCATACGCATGGGACAACATAGACTCTTTCGCCTTAATAAGGCTGTTTTTAAGTATCTCTTTTTCCTTGTCGTCTCCGTCAAACAAACCGGCTTCGTATGCCTTTGCAATAGAATAAGCAATCATTCCGGTAGCAGACATATCTATATGGCCTTCCACAGCATTAATCTGCCAGCTCCAGCCACCATCTTTTCTCTGATAGAAAACAGCAGTATCGCACATTTCCCTGAACCATGGGCGAATATTAAATGCAGATTTTCCCTGAAATGTAGTGCTCCTTTTATCTATTTCCATCTCCAGCATAGCAGCTTCAGACATTCCAAGCATCATCCATCCGTGTGCTCTTCCCCAGCCAAGAAGTCCTTTTCTTTCGCAGGTAACTTCCCTGCTCGCAGTCTTTTTATCCACCAAAACCTGATATCCATGATATAGAAGTCCGCTATTATCATCTCGTCCATACATATGATAATTCATGAACTGGGTGTACATTTTGCCCATGATCGCTACATAATCAGATTCATTGTAATAATGCAGGTCATTTTGTGTATTATCTTCAAAAGAGCTCTCACCAGCCATTAGCTTACTGATTACATCCGCCGCCATGAACAAAGTCGCCATCCCGACACCATCCGCAAATATATTGCGATTATTAATTCCGGGATTATAAATAAATGAACCAAGATTATCAACTTTGGCTGTTTTAAGATAGTCCCTGACAACTTCCCAGCCTGCATTAAAGCTCTCAAGATGCTCTTTCTCTCCGAGTCTTAGCATACAATATCCCGCAAGTGCATCGTCTATAAAGCGTATCCTGCTTCCATAATTATTCTGCCAAAGACTAAAATGATCTTCCAGAGCAGCATTTATCTTTTTATCAAGCTCTGGATTATTCCTGCAATTAGAAATTGCCTCGGTTAATCCCAGCATGAGCATTCCTGAAGGCCAGAACATGGGATCTTTACTCCTGACAGATCTTCCAAGCAGCTTTTTAACTGTATCCTTGGCTCTCTGCGCAGGGCTTACTTTCATGATGCCATTTAGTTCATCTGCTGTTTTTGAAACTATCAGTTCATATTCATTCATAAAAGCTTTTCCTTTACTTTGCCAAATAGATACTTGAACTCTTTGGTCCTTCCGTATAGCAACAAATAAACGCCATTAAAGATCACAGTAATAATAATAGCCATTAAAAGAAATGTTCCTATATTTAAATTCGAAAGTATCCTTGTACTGATAATCCTGCAAACCACAAGAACAAATATAAGACTTGCAAGATACTTACAGGTGTCAGCAAAATAGCTCTTTGCTGACCTGTCAAAACATGTTCTGTAAATAATAACAGGCTTGGTCACATTGGCAATAAGGCCTGAAACTATAGTTCCTATATATACACCTGTAATTCCAAGAGGTGTCTGCACCAGCCAGATTGATAGCACCAGATTCACCGCTCCCTGAATAAGAGCCAGATACTTATCCGGTTCGAACACACCAGCCGCTGTCTTGTAGTTACTAAGTACAATCCTGTCGCCCTTAAAATAGTAATCCGTCAAAATGCAGTACACTGCAGCCGGAGCAAGTATCCAGCTATCTCCAAGCCATATTCTGACAAGCGGTGTCAGTAGGATCATAAATCCCACACAGGAAAAACCATATATCCAGGAAGCAAAGAATCTGTATACCCTGAACATATCGAACTGCTTTTCCTTGGACTCTGTGGCTATAAGATTTCCAAAGCTTGATATTACTGAATTAAAGATAATATTTACAAAGTTTGAAACTGTACTAATCACCATGTTGTAGTTATCCACAACGCCAGCCATGGCAACTTCAATAAGTGAAGATATAATTAGTGCATCGGTCTGAAGCCTTGCCACATCACCAACCTTGTGGAAAACAAGTGCCCTGGTCTTGGTCCAGACAGCATCACTTTCATCCTTGCTAAGCTTCTGAACATTCTTTTCCCTCAGATAAGGATACATATTGTCGAGGAATCTTGAAACGAATATCTTCTGGATCAGCTGTATAACCGCATCTGTAATAAGGAAAAAGAAAAAGTTCTTAGTTATCACAATAACAAGCATCTGTATGGATACTGTAATAATCTTCGTAATTGTAATAACATTGGTCTGTATGTAGTTCTTTTGCTCAGCGTTAACAAGGCTGTACTTGTAAGCAACAAAATAGCTGCTGACTGTATTAAACAGAAAGATAAAATAGTAGGTATATAATTCTGTAGTAGTAATATTCCCGGGATTCTTAACCAATAGTTCCAGGAATGGTGTCAGCATAAGTCCAATTGCAGCTACAACCATGGCTATAATATAATAAGCCTTCCTATATAGCTGCATATAGGACTTGATCTTCTCTTTTTCACCTCTCGCAACAGGGCCGTAGAGGCTGAAATTCAGAGCCGTTCCTATTCCAAGCTCAGCCATGTTGAGAATGGAGAGCACATTACCATAAAGGGAATTAACTCCCAGAAGAGTTTCATCCAGGTATAGGATAAACAGCTTACGCAGGATAAAAGAAACCAGCGCAGTTGCTATTTGGCCTATATATCCGAATTTAATATTTCTTGTTGCAGATTTAACTCTACCCATTAAACAATCTTCCCGTCTTTATCCATCAGAATCCAGCCGTCCCAGTAATCATGCATGATATCAGGCTCACAGTGCTGATTATTGCGCATGGTAAAGGTTCTTATCACCTCATGATCCGGTCTCTTATTCAGTCTTGCTCCCCAGAAACTGAAAGTGGAATTAGCGCATATATTCCCCTTGCAGTGGCTCATGAGCATGAGATCCTGAACGCTGTCCCTGCCTGTGTTCCAGTCAATGATAGTATACAGGCTCTCATCCTTGAAGTTCTCCCTGGCATATTCATGATCACTGGTAAAAATATAAAAATGAGTATCCGGATACTTGTCCATGAAGTATTTCATTGCGCTTTCGTAATACTGCTCCGTAGCAATATTTCCAAGGACCTTAAAGTTCTCCGGATCAAGATAATCCCCTCTTCTTATATGCACGCTGACAGAATTCTCTTTATCCATTTTGAGAGCCATGACCATATTCCTCTGCTGTAATTCAGGAATAGAGTGCTCCGGAAAAACAAATAATTCACGGAGCTGTGGCATTATGTCTCCATAGTATTTCTGACATGCAAAATAGCCATCAATATACTTGTTGTCAAGATTAAAAATTTCCGGATGATACATCTCTTTTTCCAGAAATACGTTTTCATTATCTGAATCCTGTTTACCAAGTTTACGTCTGATCTTGCCCTTTACCTTCTCCAGAAAGCTCTGTGCAAGAAGCTTATCCAGTTCTTCCTTGCTGGCTTCTTCATATGGGATTCCTACAAAAAGAGGCAGCTCAAAATCTCTTTTGGCAAGCATCTTCTCCTGAACCTTAGGCGAAAACCATGATAAATCCAGCTTAGCTTCTTTCCCCATGCTAAGCAGCTTTCTATATACAGAATACTGTTGCATTTGGTTCCCCAAACCGCCTGCAATCTTAACTATAACCATTCCCCATACCCCCGGTACATTTTTATGTTTTTAATTTTTTGCAATGATCCACTTATATGCCCTGATCATTGCATCCGGCTCACTGATCTCCTGAACCGGCAGAACATAATTCTCATATGTTCCAAAAAGATCTGTAGCAATTCCTCTGCTCTTTACAGAGTATCCAATTACAAGTGTAGGTACACCTGAGCTGTAAGCCGCAATTGTAGAATGTGTCCTTGCGCCTACAAAAAAGCTGCACATAGAAATATACCCCTTAAGTTCCTGTGCAGGCGCATCGCCGATTAGTGTAACCCTCTTTGAATCCTTAAACTCAAGATAAAGCTCCTCAAGTGGTCTCCTGTCGTCATTACTTGGCCATACAACATGAGGAACTAGTGCTATATTCTGATCAGTTTCATTCAGGATATACCTGATAAAATTCCTGTAATTCTCAATTGTTATGCCCGGAATCTTCTCTTTATCCTGAACCATAGGGCTGAGATTGATACCTATGGTCTTGCCGGGAACAAATGCCTTGGATACAGTAACCTTGCTGGTCTCCAGCTCAAAAGCAGGGTCTCTGCGCAATATGACCTTATCTTCAGAAATACCTGCGTTCAAAAGAGCCTTGTAAGTAATCGACTCTCTTGCATATATTCTAGAATATGAATCAAGATCTTGTACGAGCTTTTGATCCTTAAGAGAATCCGGCTCTATGGAGCATCCCCAAAGTACTGTCTCAAAGCCCTTTTGTCTAAAAACATTATGGGCAAGAATTAAATCCTCTACCATATCAGGATAGCAATAATTATCACCGCCAATTGATACTGCAAGTGGTGTCACATTCTGATACTCTGCTGTTATTTTACGGAAAAGAGAAAAAGCATCCTTATACTTGTATCTGAGAAAAGACTCCCTGTCCCCGGTGATCTTGCGGTAGACATAATAGAAAATGTGAGCAATTGTATCTCTGTCAATATGCCTGTCTTCAACAAGCCTGCACAAGCCTTCTTTTTCCAGACGGGCAAGAGAATATCTGCGGTCCTCATCTACACTGTTTGAAACCACCAAAACCGGGATACTGGTACTGACACCAGCTTCCTTTCTTAGTTTTGCAATCAATTTGACAGTGCTGTTAACAATCGCCTCGCAGCCATGATTGCCTGAACCGGCGTGCATATATAAAATTATTGGTCTGTTAAGATCCATACTCATCACTTAGCCCCTTTATGTCTGGCATACAGATTAAGATATAAATCAGGACTTATCCTGAACATCATCACTTTTATTTTATGTCCGATAGGAAGTCCGGCAAAGGCCCCCCTTGTCTTAAGCGCATGTCTTATCTGTTCATTAACCAGCTTCATAGCTTCTTTATCAAGCTTTTCATCACGTAAGTCTCCCTGAGTTGCAACCTTCCCCGCAACCAAAAGAGCTGTCAATATCTGAGACACCGCTACTGAAACAAATGCATATGGCGAAAAGTACTCCTTAGCTTCCATTAGCTTATCCTCTGCAAGCCTCCAGCACTTTATCTGATCAAGATAGCTCTTTTTAAATGCTCTGTTCATTGCGCTGTTCTCATTTTCAGAGTAAATATAGTCACCGTCGGCTATACAGCGAATACTATACTTTTTCTCAATATACAGAGCATAATCCATGAGAAATAGCAGATCTTCACCTATTGTAAGGCCCTCTATAAATCTGATCCCGCCTTCAACAATTGAAGCTCTGTCAAAAAGTTTGCCCCAAACATGGGTATTTTCACGAAGGATCACATTTTCTATGTACTGATAGCCATTTATTTTCCTGGTAGCTGAGTAATTATCCGTTTCATCTACCAAAAGAGTACTCTCATCAGCAAATTTGATCATATTGCCCACGAGTCCATCTGTAACCGCATCATCCGCATCTACAAATACGACAAATCTGCCTGTAGCCTCGCTAATACCGATATTTCTGGCACGTGATACTCCACCGTTATCTGTATGCTTAACCTTTATCCTTCCAAGCTCATCTCCTGCTGCAAGTTCATCACATAAGATATCACTCCCGTCTGTAGAACCGTCATCAACAAGAATAATTTCAATTTCTTTCGGATCAAGATTCTTTTGGTTCAAACATGACAAGACACACCTCTTTAGTGTGTCCTTAGCCTGATATACAGGAATGATCATGCTGATTGTCTTACTCCTATCCAAAGACATAAATAATCCCTACTCCATATTAGTATAAAGTCCACTCATCTCTTGGAACGCCATGTATTGTTCCAAGTCCATAATGTTCAGCAAGTACCTGATTTATCCAGAATCTCCATTCCTCCTGGATATCATTCTCATAGGCTACAGTAAATCTATTCTCCCACTGTGGTCTTAATATAGGCGCCTGAACATTAGCCCCCGGCTCTACATCCAGTTCTGAGAGATAAACGTCTCTCTCGTCAACTTCTCTTTTGATTCTGGCAAGATTAGCCCCATCCTCTATATATCCCAGGAGGAAAAATACTCCAAACACTGCGACGATGCAGGCAAGAGCAGCCTGAAGAAGCTTCTCAGAAGACATTGATAATATCGAAATTCCCTGAGCTATTGCCGTCATCAGAAAAATACTTGCACCATAATATGATCTGAGCGCCGAAGAAGGGACCATTATAAGCGCATAACATGTCGCCAGGAATAAAAAGCCAAACATAGCCATTACTGACATCTTTTCAAGTATCTTCTTGTCACGTCCAAATACGAACAATGCAATTATTACAACTGATACAAATACCGCAACCAAAGCAAAATAATAATCTTTGATAACAAGGGTTATCTTAAGAAACCTTGCTACAAGCGCCAAAAGTCCGGTATGCTCCTCTTCAGTAACAGATAATCTTCCAAAGTTACCAGGAGCAGAAACCATAAGTCCAAACCCAACAAGGCTTCCCACCAGTCCTGTTATCATATATGGCCTGATAAAACTAAAGCTCTTTTTACTGATAACAAAGTGATATACCAGTTCGATCAGTATGAACAAAATCAGACCACCGGATGTATTCTCATTACACCAGCCAGCCAAAACTCCAAAAAAGAACATTCCTACAGCAAGTAAGGCACCACTCTTCTGCTGCCTGATGCTCTTTCTAAAAAGAGTAATAAAGCCCATTATGATAGTAGTCGTAAAGAGATAGTTGCAGGCCCCATCTTCCCAGAAAACTGTATTTGCAATAGCCGGATCAAAAAACCACAGCATTATCAGTATGAATCCATACACGCGAACATCAAATTCTTTTCTGGCATCAACGTTTAGATAAATAAGTAGCGATAACAATGTAAATACTGCGCCAGCAACAACATTAAATACGCCCTTTACTCCGATATACAGAAAGACTCTAAGGATCATGTGGGCAACGCTTCGGCCGGTATGTCCTACCCAATGCTCATATTCCTGAGCAAAAAGATCAAAAAAGCTATTGGCCCCTGCAACAGTATCCATATAAATTATGTCATCTGACAGATATGGCGTTAAAAACTCATAAATAGTCACAGCCAAAAACGCCACTATAACCATTATGTAAAAAACATTCTTCCTAGTCTTTAGAGACATTTTTATTTATCATCCTTTCACTAAAAGAGCACAGATAGACGCCCATAATAGGAAGCATCAAATTTCTTCCGATATACACAGACACAAATGTAGCCTCAATAACCGTATATATTGACATCGAAAGAAGAAGCAACACACTCCATAAGTCTCTTCTCTTGTAACAGACATATATAAATACTATGAGTAGTATACAGATAAGTGCTGCCGGTATTATTCCGTACCAATAGATAAGCCTGACCCATCCCATGTCAAAGTATTCTTCTGACATTCTGTCTGAAAACAGTTTCCAGGTTCCTATAGAACCTGCATGTTTCTCATTTCCTCTGTACAGGTCGTGTATCCTGTTGTTTAACAGTTCATCTATAGCTTCAATCTGCTTATAATGCGGATAATGAAACTCATACCTTGGCACCGGGCTCACAATTGCTCCCCAGGTAGAGAAGGCCACACACATAAACGGAGTTACTATTCCTGTAAGTATATAGAATATTCTTTTCCCACTGATCAGTGGAACATATCTGACTATCAGAGCCAGTATAAAAGTAGCAATGCCAATCAAAAAAGCTGTCCTTGAAGTTGTTAGCTGATACATACCACATATTATTGCAAGCAAAACTGCGTACATCCACAATTTGGCCTTACTGCCGTATATCCACAACCACATCAGTATCAGTGCATACACACAGCCCCAAAGAGCATTAGGGTGGCCAAAGCCAAGTACGTACCTTAATTCATTGACATTGCCCCTGCCATAATCCTGTATGACATATACTCTTCCTACAATTCCCAATATTGAAAGAATTGCTATAAGCGAAAATCCGGACAGACACGTATAAAAAACAAACTTCATAGTCTTGCCCAGATTAATATCGCGAGCCGCCATAACAAATGTTGCATACCTAAGAAGTTCATTCCTACCTGTAATCTTGTAGCAAATAAACGTAAATGACAAGATACATGCAATTATTACCCACTCTTTTTTCTCATGATGGTTGATAAACACGGCCAAAAGAGTAAGCATAAACGTCAATCTGAAAACATAGCTTTCAAAGCTAAAGTACAGCTCACTTTTTTCGACAATCATCAGCACAAGTTCTATTACAAGAGCCAGATAAAAAAGCCTGTTAGATATTCTCTTTCTTCCCTCTACCGTCAGATAATCCATAAATAATCTCTTATTTCCTTATTGTCCTCAGTATCTTGTGATATGCCTTACGGCAGAATCTTCCCAACGTAATATCCAACTTGTGGTAAGCTCTTGAAATTGCTGTTATTTTCGGCATTACCAGATATCCATACTCTTCAAAATGACTTCTCAAAAATTCCGGATATGAATCATCAATCTCAACTCTCTCAAATCTGGCATTTCTGCCAAATATGTCCTGTCCAAGAATAAGTCTGTCCATAGTTTCAGCTAGGATTTCTCTGTCATTATACTCCTGATGAGCGGCAGCCTTGACCTTAACCCCAATACGCTTAACAGGGTTTGTCTCTCCCTTTCCACCCATATAGCCAAAGTGCCAGCCTCCATTATCCACCCGAACAGACCGGGCATCAGTTACAGGGACCAGGTCCCTTAGCCTTACTATCCCTTCTGATGGAATATTATTAAGACCAGTGATTTTCGTACCAAGCCATTTTCTGTCGCATCTTGGGATTTCCGGAAAATCACCTGTTATAGACATTAGTTCTCCGGACTTTTCTTCCATGTTCAAAAAGGCATAAAAATTACGCTGAGCAAGATGGTAAACCTTAGTTTTATCAAAACTGTTTATAATCTTCTCAAGTACTTCCGGATTAGGAATTTCATCAACGTCACCAAAAATGATGATGTCATCTTCACCTGCACCAACTTTTTTTAGCCCTTCCATGAGATGATTCTTTTGGAAATAGTCTCTCTCATGGGTCATTGAAAACTCTCTGTCCTCTGAAACTACTACGTAAATTATCTTATCAAGAAATTCTTTAAACTCTGCTTTGTACTTATCAAAACAGAGCTCTTTTGGCTCTCCGGAAAAAGTTGTCGTTGCTTCCTCAATAATGAACTTATCCACATATGGATTTAATATGTTGAGGCGCATCTTTAAAATATCTACCTCATTAAAAAAAGGTACGCAATCAATTACCATTATTTATGTCCTCTTTCCAACCAAGTAACCGTTTAACAAAGCGTTTGATCCCGAACTTGCCTGCTGAAAGCATAAGCGCCCAAAACGGGTTATCCCTGTTCATCAGATCATAGACAAACACTTCTCCTTCAGGTGCCCAGTCAGGCAGAGCCATTGTGGCATATTTTTCGTAAAAAGGCATTTTGATCATTTCTCTAAGATACTCAGCCTTTTTGCCAAAAGGAATGCCGGAATATATAAGATTACTGACAGCAATTGCACAGGTCAAAGTTTTTCTTTTATCCACAATATCTGTATATTGGTTGTCTATGCATTGCCATTTTCGAATATACTTATCAAACTGTTCCCAGGCGCAAATCTGGTCTTCCATATATTGTCTATGAAAAGCACTTGTCAATCCAAGCGAATTCTGATTGTAATAATATAATATCCTGTTAATGAATACTATCGTATCTGCCTTATCTAATAATTCAGCAGTCTGTAACAAGTCCTCTCCGTGATTAAGCCTGAGTCCTTCAAAGCAATCAGTCCTTCTGGCAAAATCCTTTCTGATAGCTTTGTTCCACATAGCATTAAGCGCATCAGATGAACTCATCACATCGTAAAACACCTGTTTTTCATCTGCTGAATAGACTTTATTTTCATCAAAAGGGAATGAAAAAAGTTTCTCTTCTCTGTATATGCTATCTGCAGCATTATAAACAACTATATCCGGCTCGCAGCCTCTTTTTTGATACGATGAAATGCTGTTAGACAAAACATCAAACATGTCCGTAGCTACTTCATCATCAGAATCGCAAAAGACAAGATAGTCACCGCCTGCAAGCTTAATACCTTCAAGTCTTGCCCTAAACGCTCCTATCGGACCATAATGATAACTCTTAACATAATCATATCTGTCTGCATAATGATCGCAGCTACCTGCGCTTTCATCACTTGAGCCATTCTCAACAAGAATGACTTCCAGTTGGTATCCCTTTTCATATGCAGAAATAAGTGGCTTCATAGCACCGTCTATATACTTGTCAGCATTGTGTACCGGAATAATAATAGAAAATGTCATTGAACGTTATGCTCCTCTTTCCATTTGCGAGTTCTACGCCAGAAAAGAAGTGGTCTCACAGCATTCTTAAATCTTTTGACAGGACTATAGAACCTTGGATAGTTTTCATTTTCTCCCCACCATTTATGAAAAACAAATGGCTCTATTCCTATATTCTCAGGAAGTGGATGCTCTCTCCCAAACAGTACCGCCTTTTCTATCGGAGCCCACCTTAGTCCATCATCTTCCATTTCATTTTTATGCATGCAGCACAGGAAAATATCTTCATTATAAAAATCATCAAAGCCCTTTTCCCAGGGAAGATCATGAGTTTTGGGATAATCCATCAGACGCTTGGATCTTATGGAAACAGAATTACCAACTCTGCATATTTCGCCCCTGCTGTCTCTGTAGGCATAATCATTGGTTGGAAGTGGCCATGGTGAACCAATATAATCATATTCAAGAAATTCATCTCGCCAATTCTCGGGGTGTATTACAAATCCATCCGCATGCACTATTAGCGCATAATTGGTTCGAATATGCTCACCCAATTCATAGGTCATTTTATAATTAAATTTATCAATATTATCAAGTTTATCAGTATGGCTGTATCTAATACCCTTGGGCATGAAAAGAGGTTTCTTATGTGTTACTATAACAGCATCACCAAACTCTATTTCCCTCATGCTATATTCCATAGCTTTTAAAGTCTCATATATATCCACACTGGTCATAGCCACCAGCGTCACGTCAGGCAGCTTCTTCTTAGCCCTAGCTTCCATATTACTGTCTTTCCAAATAGTCAACTTTATTATTAACTGTAATTCTTACATCATTACCTGTTACGCTCTAAATACCTTTATCAGCCCGGTTCTGCGCTCCAGACTTCGCCAGATTTTTTTGCCCATATATACTGAGTATAAATACTTGGCCCGTATGTTCTGCAAACACTTTCTAATAGTCCCCGGCTTAACATTCATCCTGCGATAAGTAGCTGATGTTCTCTTATATTCCTCCAGTTCTGCCTTACATTCCTCAGGAGTATATATTCTGCCTTTTTTATCCATATAATGAAAACAGCTATAAATATTCTGTTCAGAAGCCCAATAGCCGTCTGAAACGTTATGTCTGGCCCAATACTTAGGCGCTATTGCATATTTAAGTTCATCACTTGTAAGTGCTGGAAAAACGGCAAATGATGAATTAGACAAAAGGAGATATCTGGCGTTCTTGATTGTAACATAGTCTTTACCAATATCATTTCTCACAGCCCTAACTTCAGGCAATATCTTATATGCCGCCTCGACGTCATCTGTAACAGCCAGAAATTCCATATCTGGCCTTATTTTACGCATCTGTCTGATCCCATGTACCCAGTAACTGCGATCAAGCCATAACTCCGGTGAATTAGAATAATCTCCACACCTTAAATGTATAATGCACAGATTATCCCTGGTATATTCATGTGAATCATACTCCGGTTTGATCTTAAGCCAGTCTTTAAGCTTATCCTTATATTTTTGGAAATAAGCCTCTGCCTGAAGATTACCGTACATCAGAGTATTATCCTGTATATTCTCAAACTCAGGATCAACGCCACTGATATAGGCACCGTGTGTCATATCATGAACAGAATTGCCAAGATACAATCTGTTGTCGTTATCCTCAAAAATCTTGAACTTATCCTTATCTTCCGCTTTTATCTCTTTACCGAGGTCAATATCCATAAAATACATTCCTGTATCTGAATGCATATTGTTGGCAAGTCCTTTTGGATTGATAATGCCAAACTCAAATCCTTTTTCCTCGGCTACAGCTCTCATTGATACATACCAAAAAAGCTGATTACCGAGTCCAAAGCCATGTTCAAACTCTGTTCCTATCATATAAACCTCTTGATCATCCCTGAATAATTGTTTTGCCCTTAAGCGTTGTCTCTCTCACCTGCTCATCACTAACTTCATAGATAATATCACAGTCAGCAATAGTATTAAGTCTGTGAGCAATGATAACCATTGTCTTCTTACCATGGAATCCGTTAATTGCCTCCATAACTGCCGCTTCGGTTTCATTATCGAGTGCACTTGTAGCCTCATCAAAGACAAGTATTTCAGGATTATGATAAAGAGCTCTGGCAATACCAATACGCTGTCTCTGTCCACCTGAGAGCCTTACTCCTCGGTCTCCGATCGTTGTATCAAGGCCATCCGGAAGAGATCTTACAAAGTCTGCAAGCTGAGCTTCTTCCATTACTTCCCAGATTCTATTCTCATCAATCGCATCCTCATCCATACCAAGAGCAATATTCTCTCTGATAGTCTCATCAACCAGATAAATTGACTGCGGAATATAACCAATCTGAGCGAGCCAGGAATCATAATTACTGAAAATATTGGCTCCATCGCACAAAATTTCACCCGACTGAACATGCAACAGTCCTAACAGGATATCTACCACAGTAGACTTTCCTGCACCGGATGGTCCCATGATTCCAACAGACTTTCCCTTAGGAATTACCATGTTTGCCTTAGTAAAGATATTCTTATCTGAATCAGGATAAGCAAAAGTGATATCCTTAAGTTCAATCTTATCTTCAAGATGAAGGGCAGGGCCAGCAATAGCTGCCCTCTCTGCTCTCATAGCCTTATCACTCTTCATTGACTCGGTAAGATTCTCATAAAGATAATCCAATGAATACTGATTATAGGCTACTTCTGTAATATAAGTATTAATTCTGTTTGCAGAAGGCATGATTCTCATAGCAGCCAGACCAAAAGCGGTAAGCTGTGGAATAAGGAGCCCTACATTGCCACCTCTTAATATATAGATCAGGATAAACAGCATAACCGATGCCATGAATACTGTCTCGATCATTAGTCTTGGCACACTATTTAAGACCGCATAATCTCTGGCAATGTTGGCGCCAACCTTACCTGATTCATAGTAATTACGAATATAAAAATCCTGTCTGTTAAGCACCTTGACATCCTTAAGGCCATAAATAGCCTGAAGTCTCCATCTGGCAATCCTTGACTGAGTCTCCTGATTACGTCTTCCAATATCGTTAAGCCTTGGCTTAAGTCCCTTGACACTGATAAATGTCATTACCAAAAGAACTGCTATCATAAGAAGTGTCATCTGCCAGTTAATAAAAATAAGGACCACTCCAAGGAATGTTGACACTACAAGCTCTGTTAAAAGAGAAAGAAGAGCAAGTACCAGTGAGAAAACTCTTGGGATATCACTGTCTGTAATTCTAAATACAGTAGGAATATCCGCGCCAAGATAATCCTCGTAAGGTCTGTTCAAGAATTCTCTCATGACACGGCTTATCATATCGTTTCTGGCTCTTGCCACAAAAGTATTCTGCTTGTATATCAAAAATAGCAGATAAACATTCTTGACAACAAAAAGAACTATCATGGTTATCAAAAGGACACATGTAATCTTCATGTCACTATCAAGGCCAAGAAGATTTATCAGTTTGCTTACTTGTTCATGTCTGTCAATAAAATCATGCAGCGTTTTGGGAACTATGATAGTTGAAACAACAGGAACCATCACGGATACACCAAGTGTCTCAAATACGCCTCCAATCAGTATAAGGACAGCCAGTAAAACCAGCTGTCCCTTTTGTTTTTTATCAAATATATAACCTATCTTCCCGAGAAGAGAAACCTTCTCAGCGTTTTTATTGTTGCCCATTACATATTTCCCATCTAAATACTATATAGCTATTTTTTTCATTCTGGCAGTATAGATATCATCCATCTTCCTGTTATTGATCCACTTTGAAGGGGCGATAACTATCTTGCCTGGATTATCATTAAGCCATGCTGCCCACCAGCTAAAAGAACTGTTAGCCAGTATATGGTGCTTGCATCTGCTCATAAGAGTCATCTCAGCTATATCTGTATTGGTATCCTCGTCCAGATCGACCACAAAGAAATTCGGTCCCCTGAAATGCTGTCTGCACCAGTCCTTATCATCTGTAAAAATAAAGAACACAGCACTAGGATACTGATTTCTTACTTCATCAATTGCTGACTTGTAATACTTCTCAGTACAGATATTGTGAATATGAATATGTTCCTCATCAATATAGTCTGTTCGTCTGATATGCAGGCTTACAGACTCACAACATTCAATCTGCTGTAAAATAGTCCAGCTGACACTATCCTGCATAACTTCCTGAGGTCTTTTCTCAAAAGCTTCTCTTATCTCTTTCTCAACCTCTTCATTTGCAAAATACTTGTCACTCTGCCAATAGCCAACAAGATAAGCATCCTCAACCTCAAGAATCCTGGGGTCAAAGATTCCTGACTCCTCATCAATTCTGAAAGTCTTCCTACCTGTAAGCTTTCTCCTGATCCTGCTGAAAATATCCATCTTGGAATCAGTCAGCTTAACAATCTCTTCTCTGGTGGCCTTATCATAGCTTATTCCAAATCTCTGTAAAACAGGAATTCGAAGTTCATCATCCACAAATCCCGTTTCGTCATCGATCTTAACTTCACGGCCAAGCTTTTTGAGCTGCCTGTATAGAGCGTACTGGAACATTTGATTGCCCATTCCGCCCTTCAACTGAATTATTATCATATCCCCTCCAAAGAAAGTAGCAAGTAACGCATACCTAAAAGCATTATAGCATAATATGGCACAGTCTTCATCGCGTTATGTACAAGCATCATTGTCTGTATTCTTCCTCATACCACTGCTGGAACATAAGAATATACCAAATCTGTATCCTATAAATACCTCTGTCGGTGTAATCTCTCCAAATCTTCTCAACAACGTCAGGATCAAGTATTCCCTGTGACCTGACCTTATCTTTATCAAGAAGTCCTTCCGCCCATTCTCTGAGCTCCGGCTCTAAAAGCCATTTATCAATAGGAATGGCAAAGCCTTTCTTCGGCCTTTCCATCATTTCCCTTGGAACATACTTGTATAGTACATCCCTCAAAACCATTTTTCCAACGCTGCCTTCTCTAAGATACTCTAAAGGCAGGCTCCAGGCAAACTCAACCACATCCTTATCAAGCATTGGAACCCTTGTTTCAAGCGACACAGCCATAGCTGTCCTGTCAACCTTAACCAGGATATCGTCCGGATGATACAGGAGCATATCTGCAAGCATGCATTCATGATTAGGCTCAGTGAGAAAATTCTCCGGAAGCTCTGTCAGCTTATATGGAAGTGTTCTCTTATCCAGAGCAATACTGTATATTATCGGATCAGTTTCATGTTCAAGTTTATGGATCTCGCACGGTCCCTTTGCTCCAAGAAGTGTTCCCTTGATCCTGTATATATCCTTATTAACTAAAGGGCTGTGAAGGACCAGGCTGCTGACAGGTTTTCTGATAAAATATGGGAATCCCTTCATTTTACCCCAGATCCTGTCTATTGATCCATAGGATGTATATCCGCAAAAGAGCTCATCTCCGGCATCACCCGAAAGAGAGACAGTAACATGCTCTCTTGTCATCTTACTTACAAGGTATGTTGGTATCTGTGATGAATCCGCAAACGGCTCTGAAAACATAGTTGCAAGCTTAGGTACAACTGCCTTGGCATCCTTGTCAGATATGTATAACTCAGTATGTTCAGTTCCTAAATGAGCGGCTATTTCTTTAGCATAGGTAGCTTCATTGTAAGCAGGATCATCCATTCCAATGGTAAAAGACTTAACCTTGCCCGGAGCAAGATCCTGCATAAGAGATACTATAGTACTTGAGTCTATTCCTGCCGAAAGAAAGGCACCTACCGGAACATCAGCGACCATCTGATCTTTGATAGAAGCTCTTAAAAGCCTCTCAAGCTCAAGCGCAGCTTCCTGCCTACTTCCTGTAAAGATATTACTCTGTCCCCTTCTTGCAGCTTCTTTCATCGACCAATAGGTGTGAACATCTGTCTTAAATGTCTCAACATCCACAGTCATATAAGTTCCTGCTTCCAGCTTGTAAATGCCCTCGTAAATAGAATAAGGCGCAGGAATATATCCTTCAGTAAAATATATCGTAAGTACCTGAGTATTGATCTTGTTATCAAAGCCGTCGACCACTCTCAGGCATCCAAGGTCAGAAGCAAAGGCAAAGGATCCTGCAACAGTGCCATAGTATAAAGGCTTTTCACCTACTCTGTCTCTTGCAAGAGTAATTGTTTTTTTCTCAGTATCATAAACTGCAATTCCAAACATACCCTTACACATGGTAAGAGCCTTTTCAATTCCATAATATTCAATGGCTTCAATAAGTACTTCTGTATCTGAAGTACTCCTGAATTTAGTAACGGCACCCTCTTTTAAGAGTTTATCTTTGATCTCCTGATGGTTATAGATTTCTCCGTTATAAACCATGATGCTCTTGCCACTTCCTGATACAAAAGGCTGAGCTCCCATCTTGGATAGGTCAACGATAGAAAGGCGCCTGTGTCCAAGCGCCACTTTACCATCTTCACTTATATAGATGCCTTCATCATCCGGTCCTCTGTGGACCATCCTCTCATTCATCTTGCGAATGTTTCTTTTGGTATCACCTTTAAATTTTAACAGACCTGCAATTCCGCACATATTATCCTCGTCAAATCTCATTCATCAAGAAGGCTGTCATAATCATAGCTATGAAACAGCTCTTTTTCATCATCAAGGTACTGAATATAATTCTCTTTGCATATTCTATCATATACAGGCTCACCTGAAACCTCTGCCTGCGTCATTATATCCATGATCAGATCATTAATGCTTGCCCTGTAATGCCCGGGATCTCTGTAATTATCAAGATTTCCTGTTATATCTGTATGAGTTGAGAAACTATATATATGAATATTATCGCATTCAAGCATGCATTCTATAGCTTTTTTCTCGCCCTCCAGCATATGATCCAGCGTACCTTCGTGTCTAAGACTTCCCCAGTATGCCATGGAATACGGAGGGAAAAAATAAATAAAAGTTGTCTCAGGATGACTCCTTGCAAGAGAAACCACATTTTGCTCCATATTATCTACAAGAAGTGAAATCTCTTCACCCGTTGGGCTTATGACTTCTTCAGCTTCATCAAAGCCCTGTACTGAGGCTAAAACATACTCTTTTCCATAGTCATTTTCTGCATCAGTATAACTGTACTCATCAAAATTCGTATAGCCACTGGCGTCCCCTTTAATCGCATGATAGATTACAGGAAGCGTGTAATTGATCAGAACGTCACGATTTATAAGGTACTTAACATCATTAAAGGGATTACTGTCTGTAAGATGATATGGATATTCTCCCATGTCTTCCCTGAGTGCATCCTTATCCCTGTACAAAAGCGAATAATCAAGCGTTCTGAAAACATATTTAATATCATGGCCTGACTCATAAGAAACCTTTAGATTGTCATTAAGTTCCTTATAGGTTGCTCCCGAGTAGCACACTTTTATGGATCTTGTATTCATAGCTTCATCAAAGCGTGAAGCCTTGAAATTCTCAGCCATTGATGTTCCCGTGATAATGCTGTCATAACTAAAATGCCTGGTGATACCATCATTCTGAGATCTCTGATCGTACAGTCTGTAATACAGATTAGGATTCGGAGCCCTGTAGTGGAAAAAGGGGTCCACGATAAACACTGTCAGTGCCATGACTGCCAATGCTGAAACAAACAATATGAGGCTTGTATAAAAAAATTTCTTTCCTGTCATATGATCCTCATACATCAGAAGTTAAAGTATAGGAATGTAGATACTTTGCTAAGAGATATCATGCAGATTATCATCATTACAAAAGTACATACAAGATTAAGTTTGCTTTTTTTGTACTGACACTGACCATTGTTTGGAAGGATCAGCACTATAAAAAGGGCTGTCACCATAACTACCACAGTAGATAAGCCAAGAGTAAACATCTCAGAGGGATTCTGACCTAAAAGTGCAAATAAATATCTGATCTTAGGTATCCTAAAACTCTCAAGCAGTTCTGTTCTGATACTGTAATTGTGGACAGTAAGTCTACTCATTATCTGAATGAATTGTCCTACACTGTCAGCTCTAAATAAAAGCCACGCCACATTAATAATTATAAATGTAACAGCCCACTGAACTACCTGGATCAGACTTATCCACATCTTTGCCACGGGGAGTCTTTCTGCAAAGCCAATGCACTTTGTATATATACCCTTTCCAGCTCTGTTTATGCACTGAAATGCTCCGTGTATAAGTCCCCATAATATAAATGTCCAGTTTGCCCCATGCCATATACCACTCACAAGGAAAACGATCATTATATTGAGATAAGTTCTCCAAACACCTTTTCTGTTTCCTCCGAGAGGAATATATATATACTTCGTAAGAAACCTTGTAAGTGACATATGCCACCGTTTCCAGAAGTCAATTATAGAAAGTGCCTTGTAGGGAGAATTGAAATTTGCCGGAAGTACAATGTTAAACATGAGGCCCAGGCCTATAGCCATATCGCTGTATCCCGAAAAATCAAAGTAAATCTGGAAAGTATATGAGAGCATTACTATTATGATTTCCCAGATGGTAAGTGCTCCCTCTCCCAAAGGAGTAGAAGAGGCCACTGAAAATCCCCATTCAACAGCAACTCCAAAAGCATCTGCTATGAGAACTTTTTTGGTAAGTCCTCTGGCAAACATCATAAGGCCCTTAGAGAGGTTATCATAATCCACTTTCCATTTACTCTTATCTCTAAATTGCGGAATAATCTCCGAGTGGAGCACGATAGGTCCTTCCACCAACTGAGGAAAAAATGTCACAAAAAGTGCATATTCAATGAATCCGTAGTCTTTGGTCTCTCCCTTATACGAATCCACAATATAGGCAATCTGTTGAAAAGTAAAAAAGCTTATTCCCAGTGGCAGGATCACCTTTTGCAAATGGAATCCTGTTCCAAATGCTTCATTGATATTGGAAATAAAAAAGTTCTTGTATTTAAAATAAAAAATTAGTCCAACGTTGAAAATAATCCCAAATAGTAACGTTATTTTTCTGCGATTACCATCTAATAAACTCATGCCCTTTGAGAGGAGGTAATTCACTGCGATGCTGGCACATATGATCACTAAATAGATCACATTGAAGTAGTCATAAAACCACAAAGAAATCACAAGAAGATATACTTTTGCAAGTTTCTCTTTTCCCAAGGCATTAAGGCCATAATAACCGATGATTGCAAGCGGCAGAAAAAGCAATATGAAAATATATGAATTAAACTGCATAAAAACTTACCTCTTCAGAATACCTTCAAAGTACTTCTCCCACATTTTATTAGAAGCATCGGGAGAATACTTCTCCTGTACTCTTGCCGCATTTTTGCCAAGCTTCTCAGCAAACTCTTTATTTCCCAGAATTCTCAGCATGGCTGCCTCAAGAGCCTTAACATCATCCACAGGGATGAGAAGGCCGTTTTCTCCGTCCGTAATAAGGTCCCTGGGACCGCCACACGGGCAATCAGTAGAAATACATGGAAGTCCAAGAGCCATAGCCTCTATAAGAGCATTTGGCATTCCTTCCTGTTTCGATGCAAGCACAAAAAGATCCGCCTTCTCGATATATTCAGCAACATTACTGACCATTCCGAGAAACTGAACGTTTTTATCGATGCCAAGCTCTATAGCCTTTCTCTGGAGTTTAATTCTGTCAGGACCTTCTCCGTATATCTTAAGAATCATGGATCCAAAGCCTTTTTTGAGCACTTCAGAAAAAGCCTCCATGACCATGGTGTGGTTCTTATTCTCATCGAGTCTCCCCACCATAACAATGCTACCTTCCCTCTCGTCAATAAATCTTCTGCGAAGGAATGAAGGATTTATGGCATTAGGAAGAATTGTACACTTTTTCCTGATATGTGGCGGGAAAAACTTTTTAGCATCATTTGTCTGTACTATAATGCCTGCCGCCTTTCCAAAGGTAGCCAGCATACCGCTCCTGAGCGCCATGGTATTGTATTCCATATAAGGATCAGCGCGCACCGAAACCACTGCCTTGAAGCCTTCCTTAGTAGCAGTAGACAATGCCATAATATTGTTCTTGCCAATGAAGCTCAGAATAAGGTCAGGAGAAAGCTTCTTCCAGATAGCAGAAAGCTTGTCACTTCTTTTCTTAAAGTTCTTAATCCGCCCTTCCTGTTCACTTTTCAAAAGAGCTGAAAAATATCTGCGAATTCCATTTTTTTCATTGCCCAGAGGATCTACCCATGCAGGATTCTCGTCAGGATCACAGACAAGCTCTGCCCCTTCATATCCAGCTGGCACTACCTTCCAGGCTGCATGTTTGACTTCATATTCGACAGGAGCCAGATACGTTGTTACCAGAGATACCCTGTATCCCTGTTCATGAAAATAGACTGCAAGATTGGTCATCACTCTCTCTGCTCCACCTTTTTGAAGTGAACCTATATACATGGCAATATGCGGTTTATTTTCTCTGGAATTAGTAGTCAAATTCTCTTTCCTCAAAAAAGCTCTTTAATCTTCTGATCAAAGCATGTAAAAGTTGTACCACTGCTGGAAAATATAGAAAGACCATGCGATCTTACTATAATTTGCACCTGTCGCCGGGCCTGCATCTCCGTTGACAACATAATTATTTATAAATCTGGAAACATAGTCCGGATCAAACACTCCCTGTTTTTTCAGGAATGAGGTACTACTATAGTCAAGAAGCTGCTCTTTAAGCGGGCCTCTGAGCCATTGATCCATCGGAACCCCAAAGCCTGTCTTGGGCCTGTCAAGGAGTTCTCTTGGTATATAGTCGTAGGCAATATCCTTGAGGATATGCTTCTTATCACCATTATGATATTTAAACTTATGAGGTATTCTAAATGAATACTCCATAACTTCAGTGTCCATGATAGGGCATCTTGCTTCTAATGAATACTTCATTGATGCTCTGTCCATCTTGGTCAGAATATCCTCAGGAAGATAGGTATCCATATCAAGAAGCATTCTCCTGATTTGGAAATCATCAACCTTATAAACTGATTCCATCGGATACAAGATAGGAGCTATATTTTCTCTGAGATTATAGTCAGTTGCAAGATAATCCCTTGCAGTCATAGGAATATCAAGTGTCTCTTCTCCGCTTATAAAAGCGTGTGATGCTCTCACATATCCCTCGGACACAAGCTGAGTCTTAGTTTCAGGATTTCTGTTCCCAGCAACTACTTTAACTCTAAAAGGCATCTTATCAAGGAGCTTACCATTTCCCCATGGGAGCTGTCCGATACCGTAGGCTATAGCACCCGGTATTTCCAGCATCTGAGCCTGTCTGACGTTGTCATACACATTGTAGCCGCAGAAGAACTCATCGCCGCCATCACCTGAAAGTGCTACAGTAACATCATTCTTGGCAAGCTTGCTGACCAGCATTGAAGGTATTTCTGAATTATCAGCAAATGGTTCATCGTAATACTGAGGAATACTGCTGACAAGATCAAACATCTCTTTTTCTGAAATATACAGTTCTGTATGCTCTGTGCCAAGATGAGCCGCAACTTCCTTGGCATAAGCAGCCTCATTGTACTGCGGAACATCAAATCCGATACAGAAGGTTTTAACCGGCTTATCAGAAAGTTCCTGTGCAATAGCAGTGACAAGAGATGAATCATATCCTCCTGAAAGAAAAGTTCCAAGAGGAACATCTGCTATCATTCTGCCTGCAACTGAATGCCTGAGTCGCTGCTTGAGGCCTTCCTTAGCCTCCTCGTAAGAAGTTATCTGATCAGCACTTTCTCTGGCATAAACCTCTTTAATATCCCAGTATTTCCATTTCTTGATATTGCCATTTCTAAACTTCAGTATACTTCCGGCTTCCAGCTTATATACATCTTTGAATATGGTGTCAGGCGCCATAATGTACTGCTGCAACAAATATCTCGGAATAATCTGGTTTCTGATCTCACCTTTAAAGCCCGGACATTTCATAATAGGCTTAAGTTCTGAAGCAAATACAAGGTTATCATGATCAAGCCAGTAGTAGAGAGGTTTTTTACCAATCCTGTCTCTGATCAGATAAACGTCCTGAGTTTCCCTGTCATAAAGAGCTATGGCAAACATACCATGAATGTGATCTACCATCTGAATGCCCCATCTCAAGTAAGCCGCTATAATAACCTCCGTATCACAGCTTGATTTATAAGGATATCCGCTTAATTCTTCCTTGAGTTCAAGGAAATTATATATTTCTCCATTAAAGACAATCGTAATACGGCCATTTGAAGAATGCATAGGCTGATGTCCAAGAGGTGACAGATCCAGAATAGAAAGTCTCCTGTGAGCAAGACCTATACTATATCCATCCATTCCCTCGTATATTGCAAGTCCACTATCATTAGGACCACGATGATACATGGTATCATTCATGATCCTAAGATCTTCCTCTGAAATTCTCTTCTTAGATATATATCCGCAAATTCCGCACATGTAATATATTTACTCCAGATTATTTTTGAGTAACCTTATCAAGATACTCTTTCCACTGAACATATATTGCATCAAGGCTTGCAACCTGTTCAATTTCTTTTGCTCTGCGCCCCATTCTGGCAGACAGCTCTTTATCCTCAATCAGTCTGCATATCCTGTCAGCAAGCGCATCCTCATCTCCAACAGGTATGAGGAAACCATTCTCACCATCTCTTATAACTGCTTTAGGACCTCCACATGGACAGTCTGTTGACACTACAGGCATTCCCATAGCCATTGCCTCGAGAAGCGAATTGGGCATTCCCTCATAATCAGAAGAGTAAGCATAAACCTCACCCTTAGGTATTTCAATTTCAAGTGTATCACAAGGTCCCATCAGATGAATAAAACCATCTGCATTATTATCACTAATGATTTTCTCCAGGATTTCTTTAGTTCCGTCCATAGAATCCGGTCCATAGATCTTGAGATCATAATCAGGATGCTTTTTATGAACCTTCAAAAAAGCTCTTACCAGCATTGGCTGATTCTTAAAATCCACTAGTCTGGCATGATGTACCACAGTTTTATCAGGAGAATCACTCCTGTTAACTTTAAAATACTTGGGATTTATAGGATTCATTATGATTGTCGAATTATCCTGTAAATACGGCTTGAAGAAGTCTCTTTGCTCCTGAGTCTGAAAAACACATCCTGCCGCCTTTGGAAACAACCATTTAATCTGTACCTTATCCGAAAAAGCATCATAATATCCGATAGGATTTATCCTAACAGATATAACAACCGGAATATTACTGTTACCTGCTGCCATCAGCGCTCTATAATTGGCTCTGTGAGCAAATGCAACCAATACGTCTGGCTGATACTCCTTAACAAACTCTTTCAAATACTTAACTCGCAGCAAAAATTTTGTTACTCTGCTCTTTTTTTCATCTTCACTGCGAAGACCGACATGAACTCTTGTAACTCTCTCATCAAGTTCAAACTCGTTTTCATCATACCATTCGGTCGCAACATAGACTTTTATGCCTTCTTGCGCAAAACGGTTTGCAAGGTTAGATACTACTCTCTCTGCTCCGCCTTGGCAAAGGCAGTTTAAGTGAAATGCTATCGATTTCATATTATAATTGCCTTATTCCTCATATCTGGTGAGTATCGTATGAATACTCTCTTTATATCTGTCAGGTGTGTATGACAGCGCTCTTTCATGTGATTTACCACATAAATGCTCAAATTCCTGTGCGTTTTCAAGTAAATTGCATATTTCTCCCGCAAGAATTCTTTCGCCTTCAGTAATAACCTCCGGATCCATGTTCACATTCTCATCCATATCAGGAACAAGAATACCATATTCGCCATGAACACTCTCTGTAATACTTGATCCATCCGGCTTATCAGAAATAAGCTTATCATACTCTTTTTCAGACAGAAGTATTTCTCTTGGTCCTGTCTTACAATCAGCTGAAATAACCGGTTTCTGAAGTGCCATTGCTTCCAAAACCGCATTTGGAAATCCTTCGTGGTTAGAACTACATACATATATATCCGATTTAGCCACATAGGGAAAAGGATTCTTCCTGACCCCCGGAAAAGCAACTTTTCCTTCTACTCCCAGTCTTTTAGACAGTTCCTCGTACTCACTCCAGTTACCTGCGCCGAGTACTACAAGTCTGGCTTCCGGATGTTTTTTATAAACAATGGAAAAAGCCTTAACAAGATGCCACATGCCCTTAATATAATCGTTTCTTCCCATTGAAGCTATAACCCTGGTTCCAGGCTCATCAAATGGGTAATCCTTTACTTCTTCGCTACCCTTTTTCTGCACATCTTCAACATCAAGAGGATTATAGATATAAGAGCTCTTGTTATACCCAAAGTCATCAGCTAACTGCCTCATAATTTCTTTTGAGCATGACAAAACCTGATCCGATCTGCTGCAAAAAAGCTTTACCTGCTTAGGACTCTCCATATCTGTCTGACATCTGAGTCCTGTCAGGACTTTCTCTTTTCCTCTGGATAAAACATTGACATAATTGGCAGAACTGCCAAAACTGTAGGAAACATTTATACCAAGTTCTTTCTTTTTCTTTCTGACTAGTTTTACTCGCTTAAATACATTGATGATCTTGTTAACAAGACCTTTTTGAGCAGGAACATCAATATCTATAATATTCAGTCCCGTAATATCGTAGTTGATATCTTTAGAGCTGAAAATAAGTACATAGACGTTATAATATTCCTGCATGAGCCTTGCTGTTGTAATACATACACGTTCAAAGCCGCCTTGATGCAACATTGGAACTATCAGCATCAAATTCTTTTTATCATTCATTAAAAATGTCCTCTTTCATAGAAAAAGCCCATAATTCTTGCTTGAGCTTTGACATCGAAACCGGCAGCACGTAGTTTACTCTGAATGTAAGCAGAGGACTGATTACGATCACCAATAGAGTATTCTATAGACCTGTGATGCTCTCTCTCTGCTGCCTTGGGAGTATTTACCGCATCAAAACCTGTCCCTTCATCGAGAAGGTCAAAATCAGGCATATCATCTGTTTCAAAAATGCTCTCCGGCCTCTCGCCTGCAATGGCTGTCAGCGTCTGGTTAAGCTTGATTTCTTCCTGAAGGGCATCGCTATGATAGTCTTCATGGAATAAAAGATCATCCAGTATCTTGCGAGCCCAGTCTCTTGGCTCAGAATTGATGCTACGCATAGATACAAGCTCTGTTACATTAACCTCCGGAGTTACTGCGTCAGAAACCAGACACTGCAGGCCTGCTGCCTGTGCCTCTACAACGCTTCCAGGCAGGCCTTCATATCTTGATGGAAAACAGAAATAATCCATCGCCTGATAATACTCGCTGGCATTACTCTTATTTCCTGCAAATATACAACGGTCATATATATGAAGCCTGTCAGCCAACTTCTTCATATCGTCCATAAGAGGGCCTTTACCAAGCATCAAAAGCCTTATTCTCATTCCATGAAGCATACTGTACTGATTGAGATCATCATTGTCCAGTATTCTGCATACCTGTGCAAATACATTCAGCAAAAACTCATGATTCTTGGCATATCTAAAGCTTCCAACATGTCCTATGACCAGGGCATTACTAACCCCAAGCTCTTTCCTTATCTTATCTCTAATCTGCTCATTATAAGCAAATCGACCAAGATCTATGGCATTTGGGATTATCCTGACATTTCCGGCATTTACCATATCCTTGCCAAAAACAGATATTCCCGCCTCCCTTGAGCAGGCAAAGTTGTAATCTGTCAGCCCTTCATGCTGAAGAGGAGCTCTGAAGATTCTGGTTGCAATTCCCTTGACTCCATTATCCACACCTGCACTTCTTGCATGTGCTATACATATAGGAATTCCGGATTTTCTGGCAATAGGGATATAAATCGCAGCGGTACTGGTCATGTGCCCCTGGATTACCTTCCACTCGCCCTGATGCTCCTTAAAAAGCCTCTTAAGAGCAGCCTTATATTCAACCAGATTTGTTCCAACAAACTTAGGGACGCAAAATATTCTGCCTCCCAGTTTTTTAACGCTATTATCAAAATAGTCCGGCTCCCTGACTGCCATAAGTTCATCAGAAGTCGGACTCTTTTTTCCTGTTTTCTCAGGTGAATAGTGTACTAGAAAATCAAATTGTATCTTGTCCCTATCCATGTTGCGATAAAGATCAATGATACGGCATTCTGCTCCACCAACACCAAGTCCCCCTAATACGTGGAGTATACGTATTTGTCCATACCCGTATTCCATATGATTCACCTTATTTTTTTGATAGGTTCCTCTTTAATCTGACTGCATAAAACTTAGCCTTAGCAGTCATAAATTCCCGGACTTCTTCACTTAGTCCACGAACCTTTATGTCATAATGTAAAAACTCGTCATAAGATACCACTTCAGCTCTGTCAAACAGTTTCTCAAAATTCTCAAAATCTCTTCCTGACATTGTTGCTGTATGGTATACAAATGATACTATACCCTCTTCTTTGCTGGAGAGGGTTCTGGCTCTACTGACAGATATGGGATAAAAAGTAATATCGTCCATTTTGTATGGCGATATTCCAAATCCATCTGTGATCCTGTGAAAGCCGTTAACCTTAAGCGCTCTTAAGGTATTCTTGTCATAAGAATGAGATGGTGCCATGAAAAAATCTGTAATTATTCCATGGCTCTTCAAAATACGTTTTCCTTCCCTGATCATTTCATCCTGTCTGGGATATGCGACTCCTGCAAACTCAGACTTGTCACTGATAGGAAACATTCCGGCTTCCCTTGTAGTATATACATGATTGTATCCATGCATAGCTACAACCCAGCCTTCCTGCTGAAGGCTTCTGATGTATTCCCAAAAGTCTTCTCTTGGCTCGCTCTTTTGAAGTTTCTTGTCTTTGTTGTCCGGCACCACACCGATCAAAGGCTTGATTCCGTGCTTATCCAGAATTGCCTTGAATTTATAGAACTTTTCAAAGTCCATATCGGGTGTGATGTCATCTATTCTGATCGTTATATGCATTGCTCTTCTCGCCAACTTTATGATGATATAAGGATTGCTTGACTTTGAAGACTTATATCATCATAAGTTTTCTTTGTACCATTCTATGGCAAGTTCGATTCCTGCCTTGAAATCATAGGAAGGATCATAGCCAAGATTCTGTCTTGCCTTGGAGATATCGGCATTAGAATCTCTGATATCACCTGCACGAGGAGGTCCAAAGATAGGTTCAACCTCCATTCCAAGAGCATCTGTAAGATGATGATATACATCTATAAGGAACTCTCTTCCGCCAGCTCCTATATTATAAGCTTCGCCTGCTGCCTCAGAAGAAGCAAGACATGCTCGAAGGTTACCTTCAATTACGTTATCTACATAAGTAAAGTCTCTGGACTGCTTACCATCACCATTGATAGTAGGTGTTTCGCCATTCATAAGCTGACGAAGGAATTTAGGAATAACAGCTGCGTATGCACCGTTTGGATCCTGTCTTCTACCAAATACATTAAAGTATCTAAGTCCATAGGTATCAAGTCCATAGAGCTTCTTGTATAGCTTACCATACTCTTCATCTGTCTTCTTGGTAAGAGCGTAAGGAGAAAGAACATTTCCTTCCTGTCCTTCCTTCTTGGGAAGTATAGTTGAATCGCCATAAACAGAGGAACTTGAAGCGTATACAAACTTCTTAACACCATTCTGTCTTGAAGCTTCCATCATGTTGATAGTTCCTCTGATATTGATCTCCTCATATAAAAGAGGCATCTCAATACTCCTTGGAACAGAGCCCCAGGCAGCTTCATTAAGAACATAGTCTACGCCCTTTGTAGCTTCCATACATGCATCGAGATCTCTGATATCTTTCTCAATGAATGTAAATCTAGGATTGCTCATAAATGGCTGGATATTCTCAATATGTCCTGTTGAAAGATTATCCATACATCTTACGGTATAGCCCATATCAAGAAGTGCTTCACAAATATTAGAACCGATAAAGCCTGCTCCACCTGTTACGAGGAATACAGAACCTTCCGGAAATTTCAGATCTCTAAATCCCATTTTCTTATATCCTTCCATATATCCATATGATATACGCATGACTTCACTTCGTTCTCGTCATGCTGCAAACATTCGAAAATCGAAATGCTCTTTTCATTCGCATTTCTTTTTTTCTCATGTTTGTTCGGTCTTCAAGGTTATGTAAATTATCATGCAAGCATGAAATTTCCATAACTTTGAATCCCTATATCATATTACAGTCTCCAGTAATCAAACTCAGGAGCCTTGTAGTCCTCAAGGTTAAATATTCCCTTAAGGTCCATAAATACCTTAGTCTTATGACTTGCATTAAAGAATCCTGCAATATCTGCTGGCTTGTAAGCCTTGAACTCCTCATGTGCAACAGCCATGATAACAAGATCCATATCCTTAACATCTGAAAGATCATTGAACTCAATGCCATAGAGTCTCTTAGCTTCATCTGCATCAGCCTGAGGATCTACTACTATTGGAGTAATTCCATACTCACCAAGTTCATTATAGATATCGATGATCTTAGTGTTACGTGTATCAGGGCAGTTCTCCTTGAATGTAAATCCAAGAATTGCAACCTTGGCATTCTTAACAGGAATATCGTTAGCAATGAGTCTCTTAACTGCTGACTCTGCAATATATTTGCCCATGTCATCGTTGATACGACGGCCTGAGAGAATAATCTGTGAATGATATCCAAGCTCCTCTGCCTTGTATGTAAGGTAGTATGGATCTACGCCAATACAGTGACCACCTACAAGACCTGGCCTGAAATTAAGGAAGTTCCACTTTGTACCTGCAGCTTCAAGGACACTCTTAGTATCGATTCCCATCTTATTAAAGATCATTGAAAGCTCATTCATGAAAGCGATATTGATATCACGCTGTGAGTTCTCAATAACCTTGGCAGCTTCAGCAACCTTGATTGACTGTGCCTTATATACACCAGCAAGAGCTACAAGACTGTAAACATTTGCAACCTCTTCAAGTGTCTCTTCATCCATACCGGAAACAATCTTGGTAATAGTATCAAGTCTGTGTACCTTATCACCCGGGTTAATACGCTCTGGTGAATATCCTACCTTGAAATCTACACCACACTTAAGGCCTGATTCCTGCTCAAGAATAGGAACGCAAACATCCTCTGTAACTCCTGGATAAACAGTTGACTCATAAACAACGATTGATCCCTTGGTAAGATACTTACCAAGAGTATGGCTTGCACCCTCTACAGGTGAAAGATCTGGTGTATGATCATCATTAACAGGTGTAGGAACAGCTACTACATGGAATTTACACTCACGCAGCTTCTCAGGATCAGCTGTAAATTCAACTGTTGTCTCCTTAATAGCATCATTACCAACTTCTCTTGTTGGATCGATACCCTTCTTATAAAGTTCAACCTTGGCAGCATTGAAGTCGTAGCCTACAACCTTGATCTTCTTTGCATATGCAACAGCGATTGGCATTCCAACGTAGCCAAGTCCGACTAAAGACAATTTCTCCTCTCCTGAAAGGAGCTTCTCATATAAACTCATTGTGTTTCCTCCACACTAAAAAATGTTTCATTTTAATTTATTATTTTACACACATAGACATTATACTACGCGTGTCAATTCCCGCATATATTGCTCAACCACCTGCATTCTGTCGAAATGGTCTTCAACCCATTTTCTTCCTGCAAGTCCCATTTTTTTTCTATCCTCAAGGTTCATTTCCATGAATTTTTCAAGTGCTTCATACAAGGCATCTCTGTCCCTGACTTTAACAAGAAGTCCTGAAACCTTGTCATTAACAATCTCTTTACAACCATTAATATTTGAAGCAATAACAGGTCTTCCTGTAGCAGCCGCTTCCATGAGTACATTTGACATTCCCTCATGATATGAAGGATGTACAATCGCATCTGCTTCTCTTATATATGGATGTATATCCTTCTGATAAGGAATCATCTTTAGAAAGCCTTTTTCCTCTGCCTCTTTTACCTTATCTTCGTAGTCATCTTCTAAATATCCCACTGCAGAAAAAGCCACTTTGTCTCCATACTTATCGCGTAATTTACGAGCACAGTATAAATACTCTTCAGTCCCCTTTTCCTTCATCAGTCTTCCGATATACAAAAATCTCGTAACATCATCAGCATGTCCTGGGTACTCTTCAAACTTGTGTTTATCGAGATTCACACCTGATCCGCTTACAGTTTCATGCTTTCTTGCCATTATTCCATGCTCTTCAAACACTTTCCTGTTCGCTTCATTTTGGAAAAACAGGCATCTGCATTTTTTAAGGGATACTTTATACATCGCTATTATAAGTTTTAATAGCGCTCCGCCTCTTTCAAAGGTAGAGCCAAGCCCTGTAATTGTTGAAAAGTAAGGTACTTTCAATAATCTGCAGGCAAATCCGCCATAGATATTTGGTTTGATCGTGTATGTCAGAACAATATCAGGTTTCTCACTTTTTAATAAACTGATATAAGCCTTAAAAAGCGCCATATCCTGAATAGGATTTACTCCGCGCCTGTTTATTTCTGTATGTACAACTCTGCAGCCTTCTGCACTTAATTCTTTATTTTTCAGATCATCAGGAAGACTTATCACTACTTCATAGCCTTCCTTTAACAAACTCAGCAATAATTCATTACGAAAGTCGTATAAACCGCTCGATGAATTTGCCAAAATTAACGCCTTGGGCATAATACTCACCTGCTCTTTATTTAACGAGTTTTTCCTCCGGAAGAACGCATATCTCGTTGTACTTCATCATATAAACGCCTTCCTGATAATCTCCGATATTGACCGGATTCTCTATACCTTTAAGATTATTTATTATCTGTCTCGGAAAGTTTACGCCGCAAGCATAGGCATGTGGATAACCTCCTCCAAATCTGGGATTAACTTCAGACAGATACCATGTGTCTGTAGCATTATCATAGAACAGGTCGATATCGATCATCCCTCTGTAGCCTACAGTCTCAACAAATGATACGATCTGCTCAAACAACCTCTCATCTTTAACCGATACTGACTTATCAGTCTCTCCAGCTCTCATCTTGATCTTTTCCTTGAGGAAAATAGACGTACATTTTCCGGAAATCATATCAATATAAACATCAGCACCATATTCCTGCCCCTGCATATACTCCTGGATGATCAGATCATCATAATCATGGAAAAGAGCTATCAGCATTTCCTTGGATTCAACAGCATTTATATTGATGGAAGCGCTTCCTCTTCTTGGCTTAACAAAAACCGGATAACTTACTTCGCCGGCAGACATCGCATTTTCAAAATCCTCGATTGACAGATAGCACTTTGCAGTAGGAATTCCAAGCTTGACAAGCATTTCATACATCTGATATTTATCAAGGCTGGTCTCGCACAGTTCATACGATGATACGATCGGAGTAACTCCTATTTCCGTAAACCTGTCCATGTTCTCTGCAAGAAGTGAAAGCTCCGGATCTATCAGACTGAACACTCCGTTTATTTTTTCTTTTTTACATATACCAAGAATCTGATCAATATAAAATGGATCCTTGATCTTAGGCACTATAACCGCCTTATCAGCATCATAAATAGCAGGCCCTATATTAGAACAGTCTGTAGCTATTACATTTCCATTATTGGCAAGTTCATGTTTAAAAGCCTGTACAACCTTATTACGTGTTCCTGCGCTTAAAATAAGTATGTTTGTGCTCATATTCACCTCCGCATTTTATTAAGGTCATCAAAAAACAGTGGTGTTCCACCGGTGTGGATAAACAAAATATTCTTATCGGCGATACCCTTTTGTCTGATGTATTTTTTCATTCCAAGAAAGGCCTTACCTGTATAGGTACTATCAAGAGGCATTCCATACTTAACAAGTGATTCTTTTATTGTATCCTGTATTTCAGCACTGTTTGCCCCATACCCGTCTCCGGTATAATCATCTATAAAGATTGTTTTGTCCTGAATATCATTCTCAGTAATCTCTTTACCGGATACTGATAACGGCTCTTTGCCAAGATATTCTCTGATGCTATCAAGCACCACTTCTCTTCCTCTGGGGTTCTTTCTTGCTATGCTGATTCCTACAATCTTCCTGTCATCTTCATTTAACAGCTGCCCGCATACAAGTCCCGCCTGAGTAGTACCCGTACCGGATGCAAAAAAGATATAGTCGAATTTTATGTTATTGTCTTTTTCAAACTGTCTTATTTCCTGATAGCACTGGTCATAGGCTCTGGTTCCGATATTGCCATGACCACCCCCAATTATAAAATATGGCTTGTGACCGGCACTTCTAAGCTCACTAAGCTTATCATCAATTGTGCTGCTGACTTTGTCCACAGGCACTGTTATAAGCTCAGCTCCAAAAAGATCCATCATATAGCTGTTATAAGTGCTATCACTTACTTCCGAAGGGCCTATGATAACGCACTTCCTGCCACTGGCAGCCGCCATATTGGCGACAACCCGGCAGTGATTGGAATGGCTGCTGCCATAGGTTACTACATAGTCATAATCACCTTTTTCTATATCCTCAAAAAAAAGAGCTGCTTTTCTGGCCTTATTGCCGCCAAATGAGTAGGGGATCATATCCTCTCTTTTAACGTAAAGACTGGTGAACTCATCGCTATCAAGTTTATAGGTAGGGGTCATATTATTCATATCTGAGGTTTACTCTTTATTCTGCTCTTTTCTGTAATCATCAAAATCAGGAAGTGCATTTAGAACCACCCCGTCATGTGATAATACAGTTTTCACTGTATCAATAATAACTTTAATATCCATCCAAAAAGTCAGATGCTCAACATAGTAAACATCGTATTCAAATTTCTTTTCCCAGGAAATAGCATTTCTGCCATGCGCCTGAGCATAACCTGTAAGTCCCGGCCTGACACTGTGACGAAGTCTTTCTCTATCATTGTAGTATGGAAGATACTTGACAAGAAGCGGCCTTGGACCGATAAAACTCATATCTCCTTTAAGGATGTTGAAGAACTCCGGAAGTTCATCAAGGCTTGTTGCACGCAATTTCTTGCCAAAGCTCGTGAGTCTGACTTCATCAGGAAGGAGATTTCCGTTCTCATCTTTCTCATCAGTCATAGATCTGAATTTGTACATTCCAAAAATCTTCTCATCCTTACCCGGTCTCTGCTGCTTGAAAATAATTGGGCTTCCAAGTTTGACTCTGACAAGCACAGCCAGTATCAGATAAAGCCAGCTAAATAGAACTATCACCAAAAGAGATAAAACTATATCGAGTATTCTTTTTATATATTTTTTGTACATATATTCCTCTGCAAGTGCTCTACACAAAGCACTTTTTAACAGCTTCTATGATCACATCCTGCTGCTCTTTAGTCATCTTGTTATCACTTGGAAGGCACAGACCTCTCTCAAAAATATCCATACCTACATCAGGTACAGCTCCTTCGTTGATATATGCATTGCTTCTGGCTCTTCCATTTCCGCTCTCTGTAATAAATGGATTCATTCTGTATACAGGCTGCATATGCATAGGTTTCCAGATTGGTCTTCCCTGCGCATTGAGCCTTGAGATAGCATCAAGAATCTCTGTAGGGCAGCTCTTGCCAGGCTCAGATGCATAGAGAGCATCCTTCTCTCCGCGGACCTGTTTACACATTGCGTCTTTATCAATAAGAATGCATGAAAGCCAGAAATTAGGCTCGCTGTTCTTATCATCAAACGGATTCATAGTAACGGGTAGATCCTTGAATCCTTCCTTGTATCTCTCATAAATAGCTTTTTTCTGAGAAATGTGCTCTTCAAGATAAGGAATCTGCCCCCTTACCACACCGGCAACAACATTACTCATACGATAGTTATAGCCAAGCTCTTCGTGCTGATACCAAGGCGCATCCTCTCTTGCCTGTGTTGACCACTTGCGAACCTTATGTGCATCTTCCAGGTTATTTGTCAGGAACATTCCTCCTGCTGAACCTGTGATGATCTTGTTTCCGTTAAAAGAAATGATTCCGTAATCACCAAGAACACCAGTCTGCTGTCCCTTATAAGTAGCTCCAAGTGATTCTGCTGCATCCTCAACGATAAGAGCTCTGTGCTTATCACAAATAGCACGTATTTCATCCATCTTACCAGGAGTTCCATAGAGATGAGCAATTACTACAAGTCTGACCTCGGGGTAAATCTCAAACGCTTTCTCAAGAGCCTTGGGATTCATATTCCAGGTGTCATATTCAGTATCAATAAATACAGCCTCTCCACCCTCATAGGCAATTGGATTAACCGTAGCATCAAATGTCATATCGGAGCAGAATACCTTGTGTCCCTCCAAAGTACCATGTCCTACTCTTGCCTGACCATAAAGCCTTTCTCCTGCAAGTTTGATCGCAAGATGTAAAGCCGCTGTACCTGCAGAAAGAGCTACTGCATCTGCACATCCAACCTTCTGGCAGATCATCTTCTCCGCTTCATTGATATTAGCTCCAATAGTGGACATCCAGTTAGTATCATAAGCTTCCTGAATATACTTGATTTCATCACCATGCATTGTAGGTGATGAGAGATATACTGTTTCCTCAAAAGGTTTCATTTCCATAATACTTCTCCTTAAAGCACCTGTTTACTGTATAGCTCCGCTGTTTATCAGTTCTGAGGTTTTCTCAAGTGCTTCTTTCCTGTCTCTTGTCATAACATATCTGTGAACATCTGGGTGATAGGTTTCAACTATCTCTTTTACCAGCTCCCTGATATGTGGAGATTCTTCTCTTGCAGCAACATTTAATTTCTCGAGCTGTGAAAAGAACTTCATCTCATCCATATCAATAGGTTTGCCAATATGGATCATCTTATTGGATGTATCCTGAAGGCCTTCCTCATCCATAAGCATCTCTTCATAAAGCTTCTCACCAGGACGAAGGCCGGTAAACTCAATCTTAATATCTTCTCCAACCTTGTATCCTGATAGTTTGATCAGGTTCTCAGCAAGATCAAGTATCTTGACAGGCTCGCCCATATCCAGGACAAATATTTCTCCGCCCTTAGCATAAGCACCTGCCTGAAGGACAAGAGATACCGCTTCTGTTATAGTCATAAAATATCTGATGATTTCAGGATCTGTAACTGTTACCGGGCCGCCTGAGGCAATCTGCTTTTTGAAAAGAGGAATAACCGATCCGTTTGACCCAAGTACATTACCAAATCTTACTGCCACAAACTCAGTATCATAGTGCTTATTAAAAGTCTGGACGATCATCTCACAGATTCTCTTGCTGGCTCCCATTACATTAGTAGGGTTAACAGCCTTATCTGTGGAGATAAGAACGAATTTCTTGGTTCCATTCATTGCTGCTGCCATGGCAGTCTTCCAGGTTCCAAATACATTGTTCTTAATAGCCTCTCCGGGACTTGTCTCCATGAGCGGAACATGCTTATGAGCAGCTGCATGATAAACAATATCAGGCTTGTACTCCTCAAAAATATTGTTAATACGAAGCGTATTTCTGACAGAAGCTATTAGTACAACCAGATCCATTTCCGGGTACTTACGGATAAGCTCCTGCTGTATATCGTAAGCATTATTCTCATAGATATCTACAATTATAAGTCTCTTTGGTTTGTGTCCTGCAATCTGTCTGCATAGCTCGGATCCAATAGATCCGCCACCGCCTGTTACCATAACAACCTTGCCTGCAACATAGCCCGCGATCTGGTCCATGTCAACAGCAATAGGATCTCTTCCCAAGAGATCTTCTACTTCTACATCTCTAAGTCTTGAAACATTAACATCACCGTTTACAAGCTGGTACATTCCAGGCAGAGAGCGGAGCTTACAGTTAGTGTTCTTACATATCTCAAGAATCTTTCTAAGTTCCGGTCTTGATACAGATGGAATAGCAACAATGATCTCATCGATATCGTACAGATCTGCACATTCCTCGATTCTGTCACGACCGCCTACTACTCTGATGCCCTGAATGTACTTGCCCCATTTATTAGGATCATCGTCAATAATACATTTAATGGACATAGTAGAATAATTGCTTGTAATAATATCTTTGATAATGATATTGGCTGCTTCTCCTGCACCAATTACCATCACCGCTTTACTATTATTCCTGTTCTCGGCTCTGTGCTTCTGACTGCGAAGAAATCTATAAGAAAACCTGCTGACAAAAATAAGTGAGATAAGGATAAAGGTATACAGGAAATAATAACTCTGTGGAACAGGTTGTGACTGGGATTTAAAGAACTGAAGTCCTATCGCATTTATCACACCTGAAATCACGCAGGCCATTACCAGGTTCTGCATTTCCCTTTCACCGGCATAAGCCCATAGACTGTCATACAGCTTAAATATATAGAACACACAAAATGTAAGCAGTATATTTATTGGCAAAAAGGTATTTACAGGAGTCATGAAATGATCCGGAATTGAATCCAGATTAAATTCATATCTGATCAGAATAGCCACATAGCTTGCTAAAATGATGCTGATTATGTCATATATGATAAGCCCTGTCCTTCTATAAAGCTTTTGATAATTAAAAGGTTCTTTTTTCTTACTCATTTGTCTTTTCCTTAAAAATCATCCCCGCAAATGACAGCATAAGTGCAACAGTCATAGGGTTGCATAAATGAAATACCCATTCTGTCATTCCAGCCACAACAAAACCTATTGTAATTGCAAAAGAAATCAGTGTGAGCGGATTCTTTTCTTTATTTTTCTTATACATACCAGCCCCGGATATGAGCGCTGCCAGAATCAATAGCACAAATACAACGCCTGTGATAATTCCATTATCATAAGCCACCTGAATATAGGTATTATGTGCGTGAACAGCTATCTCACCATTTGGAAGCTCAGCCCCCATTTCCTCATGACCAAACATATTCATATCATTCAAATATGAGTTGAAAATAGTAATTCGACCATTGGATATGACATCAAGTCTGTTGTCCTCATCTACATACTCATTGAGTGTATCCATGAGCATAAGGTACTCAGCATGTGTAAATCCATTTGCTACAAGGTAATCTCCAACGGGCTGTGGAAGCAAAATTGCTCCCTGCTGATAATATTCCTCAACGGAATTCTCTATTGGATATCCGTAATTGTCCAGAACCGGCTGCCCTTTATCATCATAATTGTATGTGTCAACAGGATAGAAATAATCGTCTGCCTCTATTCCCAAAATCTTAAGTCCAAAGAGATTTACAAATCTCTCTACGCACATGAAATTAGGGTTATCCCATGACGCTCCGCCTCTTATACTGGCGTCAGCATCATCAATTACATAAAATACCGGTTGCGTAACTACAGTAGGAATGATTCTCTGAAGTGTAAATGCCGCAGGAAAACATACGATCACAGATACGAGCATTACAGCGATTATCCTGAAAAACTGCCTCTTATACTGGCTTACAACAACGAGTAAAACAGCAAGAATTACTGCGCATATTGCTACATAAGCTGTTCTCGACACAGTAAATATGGCGTAAGCCATGATCCATCCAAAAAGAATTATCTCTTTCCAGGCAGTTTTAAACAACTCAGTAAAATGTAATCCCTTTGGGAAAGCAACAACCTTTATGGCGAGCATTACAGTAGCAACGGCGCCCATAAATGTAAGATACTCAGCTGTTACAGTAACTGTATGGAAAATAAATCCAAATCTTCCGCTCACATATCCGGGGAAGTATCTGTGCAAAAGCGAATATCCCAAAGATATCGCAAAATTCAGCATAAGCCCGCCTGAAAGAATCTTATACCAATCCTTCTTGCCGTTCCAATAATACAGTCTGAAATACAATCCGCCATAAATAAGAGTAAGGAATATTCCCCAGGTCCTTGTATTTCTAAATATGATAAGCATAGCAAACAGCAGTATCAGAACGCAGCCAAATACGCTGATCCGTCTGCAGGTATTAAATACCTTTTTGTTGCTACGAATATTGCGTACAATACTTGATACAAGAGATCTTATCAGATTGATCACTACAAAGCCCGCAAGTATCACGATTATGATCAGGTACTTAAGTGCCATGTTGTGAAGATCGAACTCTTTCTCATCGGGGCCAAGTACATTGGCTCTGTAATAACTGATTGCACCTATACAGGAAACTATCAGCCACAAAAGATTATAAATATTAAATACATCTGTAAATGAAAACGTCAGTATGATCAGAAGCAAAAGGCATATAACCATACGTCTCTCAGACAAAGTGTGAAATATGTCATAGAGGCCGTTCATATAATCACTTGCATGCCATATAGCCAATGCTATCATCAGCATCTGAAGTGCATACACAATTCTGTTTTTCTCATTAATTCCATTCCAAAACGAAATACCAAACTTATGGCTTACAACCTTGTGGTTGATTCCGTAAAATACCATGCCGGCTGCGATAATGAGACCAATTTCATAAAAAATTATATCTGCCACCCTAAGATCAAAGACCTTTAGAGGAAATACCATTATCATAAGTGCCCCAAAGAATGCAGCAGCAATTGGATTAGCTACAACTCTCAGAAGGCTTTCTCCTGTAGACAAAGCATTTTTCTCCGGGAATTTCTTATAAAAAGCACCTGTGACCGCAAGTATTATAAAGCACGCTAATACAATAACAAGGATTGCACTAAGTGAAGCGCTCTTAGAAACCGGCATTCTGTAATTGTATCTTGCATAAATGTGCTGTCCGGGGATTTCTTCCCAGTTATAGTAAAGACTGCCTACATATCCTGCCTCACCGGAAAGATCTTCAAGTCCCACAATGTACTTGGATCTGCAGCCCTTAAGCCCTATATAATACTCTTTACCAACTTCAAGATTGAGTTCAAGGGGAACATTAATGAACCCCGGCAGGTCATGCCCATCCGTGTCCACAAATGTTCTCAGTATCTCAATAGCATTTTCATCATACACAGAAACGCCTATATATCTGCCATTTATCATTTCAGATACATAAACGTCTACACTGCTGAGCCTGTCATATTGAGTTACAAACTTCTGCATTAGCGTGTATTCATAGTTAACAACACCCGAATCTTGCGTATAGTCTCCTCCTGCAGAATACTCTTTGACATTCGTCCACATTCTCAGTGGAAAAATACTGAGTATAGCCACAAGCGCAAGTAATATTGTTGTTATAGTAATTGCCGTTTTCCTGCTGATTATTTGTCTCATTTTATCAAGTCCTTAATTATTAAAGGGCACAAAAAGCCATCATTAAATATTAACACACCTGTTATTCTTAATCAAATCGTTCACAGACCCTGTAGACATCAAAAGCGGCAACCCTGTCCAAAGATATAAGACATATCTTGGAAGATAAGTTGGTCCCAACAGTACCGTAAAATAAGTCAGAACAATAGGAATAAAAGGTATTACTCTTTTGTAGTTCTTTTGCGAAAGTCGATACATAAGAGTGAACAAATATACGATAAGCATAAGTCCCGGTGACAACAGTAATGCCGGAACAGGATAATCATCATGAAATGAGCCTATAGAAATATATCTATATAGTCTGTCTATAGCCGGTATTAAGCTATGCCTCTCTCCAGGCTGTTCAACTTCATATCCAAAATATGAACTTTCATCATAAGTAAAAGTAAACACAGTTGTCCCTTTATAGACATTTATATCAGCTGCAGGATACCAATAACCATAAGAAGTGAGCATCCATCCATTAAGATACGTCATAGGATGCTTTTTCAAAAGAGAAAACCACAATTTCCAAAAACTTTTTGAGTTCTTTTCATATTTCTCATTATTAAAGGCTACCTTAACCATATCTGCTACTCTTGGAGTATATAGGTCAAGATTGGTTTCAGGAATATATTCAAAAAGAGTGCTCAGTTCTTCTTGCGACATACTCTCCTTGTCGTATGTATAGACTCTTGCCATCTGCATGATTGGTACTGTCAGTTTTTCCTGGTGATGAGTTCCTTCACAGCCAAGTGCAGCTGACAATGTGGAAGAAATTATCAGATATAGTATTACAGGAATAACAAGCATTGGAACAATTGCCATTTTGAGCTGCTTTCTAAAATAAAAAATCGCAAATGGTATAAATACAAGATATGCATAAAAGCCATTATGTCTAAAACACGGAACAATGGTTGCCACACATATAAAAAGACCTATTTTTCTTTTATCTGAAATAAAACTTTGAGGATTCTCTGTAAGTTCTATCAAAAGGACTGTTAGAAGTATGAGAAATGCAGAAAACAGTCCGTCCTTGCACGAACACAGTGTAAACATGACAATTGTTGGGAATACACCGTAATACAATATCCACAGTATTCTTCCCCTTTTACCTATGAATCTTTTTCTTATAAAAGAAATAACATATGCAAAAACAGCTGTGATCACAAGCATCTGTATAAATACATATGTAGCTATACCAAGATTCCAGGATCCTGTAATCTTATGAACAAGTGCAATAGTTCCGCCAAGAAGCAGAACATGAACAAGAGGATGGTGAGTAGAAAAGCTTCTGGTTATGACTTCCATCAGTTCATCCTGTGCGTCATATACGAAAAATCCAGGGTAAACTCCTAAAAAAACGGGCAAACTAAGGGCTATTAGAATAATCCAGTTGATCAGAAAATCATGTTTCCCAGGCTCTTCCCATTTCTGTCCAAATATCTTCTCAAGTCTGAAAGTTCCCATAAATTTCCTGCCATGGAAGCTCTGTGTATAGTTGTCCCAGACATGCTTAGTATCAATTGTAAATACCAATATCATGAGAACTAATACTAATAAAGAATTCCGGTCAGATATGTTTATGCTATCGTTTTTTTCAAGCTGATAACCCCAGACTATAAAAAGCGCTGATAAAACGCCAAATAAGCCTGACAAAAGCCAGGCTGATCTGTTAGTTCTTATTGTGTTCCGATTCCCCAAATTACTTTTTTCCATCTTCCGTTGTCTCGCGAATAACATATTGCGGATTCTTGTTCTGAGAAATATATACTCTGCCCAGATATTCTCCAATCATTCCCAGCATGAGCATAAGCATTCCCCCAATAAAAATGACTGCGCTCATAAGTGCCGAGAATCCTACAGGAACATCCGGTCTAACAAATTTCTTGATAATTGTATAAATACCATATATGAAGCCAAGTGCAGCAAATGAACATCCGGTAAAAGTGGCTATTCTAAGCGGTTTGATGCTAAAGGCTGTAAAGCCGTTTATCCACAAGCCAAGAAGCTTTGAAAAAGTATATCCGCTCTGTCCTACCTCACGTTTTCTGTGATGAACGTCTACATTCACTATATTTTTGGTTGTCCTAAGGACTAGACCAATTACATAAGGATATGAGCTCTCATATTTGATCATCTCATCTACAATAAATCTTCTGGCCGCAAAATAGCTTGATACATACAAGTCCTTGGGCTTACCAAGCATAATTGTTGCCATTGACTCATTCATGAAGGTTCCGAAATTTCTAAAAATGTTATGCTGCTTGTGTTCATATCTTGCATAAGCTACATCTGCACCATTTTCAAGTGCATCTACGAGCTTGAATACCTCGTCAGCAGGTGTCTGTCCATCATCATCAAGACAGACAACATAATCACCTTTTGCTCTTCCAAGTCCAGCCATAAGTGCCGCATGCTGTCCAAAGTTCTTGGCAAAATTGATTCCAAGAATATGTCCGTCAGAAGCTTTCTCTACATTCCTGCAAATAGTCTCCCAGGTATTATCAGGAGATCCGTCATTGACCAGAATAATGTCATGGCTATAATCATCTCTTGCAGCCATGGTACTGTCTATTTCATCTATTACTGAGCCGAGTGTTTTCTCTGACCTGTAGCAGGGAATAACAAAGCTTATCCTTTTTTTCGCCATCAGTATTTCACCTTTCAAATTAATTGCATTTCCCTATTTTTCCCAGAATTACAAATTATTCTCCATGAGTATCATATCACTTTTTTGACCATCACTGCACAAAACCCCCGGCAAGTCCTGATATTTAACAAAACCTGCTTTCATATAACTCTTGATAGCAGCAGTATTATAGCAAAATGCCCTGAGTATCAGTCTCTTAATTCCAAGCGCATCTCTTGCGTACTCGGTAGTCATACAGGCGGTCTCATTACCATAGCCCTTTCCAATTGCATCGTCCTCCCCTATAAAAATTCCGTATTCCGCCTCAGTCTTATCCTCATTTGTATATCTTAAATAAACACTTCCGACAGGTCTTAGACTGTTTTTTTCCATGATGATCATCTGAACAACATCACCGGTAAATACTTTCTTTTCAAGCCAGTTCTCATGAATTTCTCTGGTAAACACTTCCCTGTATACAAAATTATCTCTGACTCTTTGATTATTACGCCACTTAACAACTAGATCTGTGTCCTCTCCGGTTATCATTCTAAGGCTCAAGAGTTTACCTGTTTTAAGTATCTCTTTTTCACTCATTCCAGTTATCTCTTTCCAACTTATAAATTGTAAAGGCATCCGCTATTTCATCAACTACATATATTCGAATATTTATGCCTTTCTCCTGATAATAATCAGATAGCCATTCTATATCAAAGGCCTTATTCTGTACAAAGTAAGTATTATTGGCCAGTAAAGCGTCCTGAACATTATCAAAGCCTGCCTTTTTAAGCTTCTTACTGTAAATAGGGCTCTTAGAAGCCCATCCTCCCAAAAGATCATGATTATCAAAGCTGTTATCTACTCTGTCAAACATTTTCTCCGAAAAAGTCGCAGCCCTTTGAACGGTTTTTCCAAGCGAGACGCTGGTATACACATCTACAAGATAGTAGTTATCCGGGTTCTCGTCAAAATAATCATATAACGCATGGTATTTATTAAGCATAACCTGTCTGTCGTTATTTTCATTATTTATTATCTTTTCCTGCATGTATATACTAAGCGTACCTACTATACCCATAATAAGTACAAGGGTCCACACAATGCTCTTTCTGATACTCTGATATTTGGATGTATCATCAATAAATATTGATACCAGAAACATCATTCCTATAAGAATAAGCATTTCTATAATATAAAGTGGATGTGTGATACGTATAGGATCTCTTCCTCTTAGAATTATATACAGCCACAGCACGGATCTGCATGCAAAAAGAATTATTGTAAGACCTACACATAACAGCTTATGCCTATTCCCTTTTATGCTTCCGTGCAGAATATTAATAAGCAAAAACAGATACAACAATAAAACTCCGACATTCCAGGGATAATCAGTCATCGGATACTCATATGAAACAGGTTCTGACACATGATGAAGTCTGTAGACATACAAGGAAAATGCCTGTTTAAATCTTTGAGAAAAAGATGCCTGCTCGCCCCTTGTTCTGGCTGCATAATCTGCAATTTCTCCCAGAATATCAGCATTTATCTCATCATCAAGTGCAAAATTATAGTTAACAAGTAGCTTCTGTTCACTCTCAGAAAGGCCTATACTGTCGTAAAAGGCTTTGTTTTCTGCATAATCCGGAATGCACTGGAAATCATACAGCTCAGTTCTGTTATCAAAAAACCTGTTAAATTCCTTCCAGTCCGATCTTGAATATGCAATTTTATGAATTCCACTGCTTACAAAAAGCCCAAGAAGGATAATCAGGCATAGCAAGGTGTATTTACTTAGCAGCTTTTTCTTTGCACAGTTACCGGATGAAGCCATGCATTTCCTGTTATAAGATTCTAGCATTGCCCACTTGATCAGAATTGCAACTCCTACCATAGGAAGTGTTAAAAGAAGCATCTCTGACCTTATTAAGTAAGCAAGTATTATAAATATCACAGAGGTAATGCGGCTCATTCTGTCATTCTCGTCCGACATGAGTATCAAAAAAGCAGCAGTAGCAGATAATAACCCACAAACTACCGTGTATTGCACATACAAAAGATGCGGCCAGAAAAAGCCCAAAATAACAGCAAAAGAAGCTACTGCATAGAAAAATCTCGATACATTATCGTGTGCCCATTCTTCTATTTTCATCACAATAATGAACAGGCATAAGTATTGGAGTGCACATAAAAAGATGCCGTACCAGTCAAGATTTATCCCTGTTCTATATAAAACAGAGATAAATAAACTAATTGGATACAGCATCTGTATATTATGTCCCTCAGGCACGCCTGTATAGGCACCCGAAAGAATATCTTTCATCAGTACATCATCGTTGAGATCGAAAAAATAGTCACCAAATATAAGTGTCACTACCATTACAGCCAGTACTGCCACAGCGGATACTATTAAGCTCATAAACTTCCGTGACTTTCTCATGATCACCCCAACTCTTATTTTTTTGATAAGGCTACGTAATTAGCTGAACTTGTAGTACTCCTTGACTCTCATAACTACTTCATCAAGATCTTCATTTGTAAGTTTGTAGTACATTGGGAGTCTTAACAGCCTCTCACTCTCTCTTGTTGTGTACTTATCTTCTCCTCTGAATTCACCATAGATAAGTCCTGCCTTGGAAGAATGAAGAGGTACGTAATGAGAAGCAGGAAGTATGTCGTTGCTGGTAAGATACTTAATAAGTCCGCTTCTCTCTTCAAGATCCTTACATTTAATGTAGAACATATGCGCATTATGTACGCATTCCTTCGGAACAACCGGAAGTTCGATAAGGCCCTTTTCCTCAAGTGGTCTAAGAGCATTGTAATATCTGTTCCAATGGTCCATTCTGGCGTCATTGATCTCATCGGCCTTCTCAAGCTGTGCATACAGATAAGCAGCATTCATTTCACTTGGAAGGTAAGAAGATCCTGGCTCTATCCAACTGTATTTATCAACTTTGCCAAGTTTATAAAGAGTACGGTTAGTTCCCTTTTCTCTGATAATGATAGCGTCGTCAACATACTTCTCATCTCTTAAAAGAAGTGCTCCGCCTTCTCCCATACTGTAGTTCTTGGTCTCATGGAAGCTAAAGTTACCAAAGTCACCTATTGAGCCGAGAGCTCTTCCTTTATATGTGGACATAACGCCCTGAGCAGCATCTTCGATAACTATCAGGTTATGCCTCTTGGCAATATCCATGATAGTGTCCATCTCGCAGGCAACACCAGCATAGTGAACAGGAACAATTGCCTTAGTTTTGGGAGTAATAGCCTGCTCAATAAGATTCTCATCTATATTCATTGTATCAGGTCTGATGTCTACGAAAACTACCTTGGCTCCCCTAAGGACAAAAGCGTTTGCTGTAGAAACAAAGGTATAGGATGGAAGGATAACTTCATCTCCTTCCTTGATCCCAGCAAGGATAGCTGACATCTCTGTAGCATGTGTGCAGGATGTTGTAAGAAGTGCCTTAGTTACTCCTGTCTTCTTCTCAATCCATTCATTTGCCTTGTCAGTATATGGACCATCACCACATATTTTCTGATTCTCAACACATTCCTTGATATACTCAAATTCTTTTCCAGTAAATGGAGGTACATTAAAATTGATACGCATAAATTACTCCTCTGAAGCAAGATTCTCTGACTGGCCCGGTTTCTTAAAGACAATCAGTTTACTGATAATATAGTTAAGTGCTATTACAACAAATGTAGCGCCAAGTTTTACAGGCATCTTCGGAAGTCCAAGCCATGTAATAAAGATCAGTATCAGAAGATCTTCAACTACAAGTGTAAAAAGTCTTCCTAATGTAAAAGATCCAGCCTGTTTCAGAAAATCTTTTTTGGTTTCTACCTTTCCATCAAATACCCATGTCCTGTTGGTAAAAAACTGGAATGCTACACATATCACCCAGTCGATAGAGTTATTGACCACCTCATTAATGTGCATCACACTATCCATGAACCAAAAAAGAAAAATGCTCAAAAAGAAAGTAAATCCTCCAAAGAAGAGGTACAGCAAACCTTCTTTATGCTTCTTGTAAAAAGGTTCAAATATATTCAGAATGGGCAAAGACATGATTTTGTCAAAAATATCTTTCTTTTCTCTCATAATTGCAAATCAGTCCTCACTTTCAATACCAGTAGCGAAAACCATAAACCTTTCGCTCTCAAACACCTTATTATAACCATGTTCATTCATATAGTCCAATAAAATATCATATTTCGTACTGATATTGGCATATTCCTGCATATTCTTGCCAATAATAACCGTTGGCTCAGGATCATCTGATACCGATAGTTCGAGCAACTCTTTTTCAAAAACATCTGTCCCATAGCTGTCAAGATCAGGCCATACGGTTCCAATTGCCGGCTCAAGATCAAAAAGATATGCAAGTCCGGGAACACCGCCAAATAATACCACGCGGTTGTTAATTAAATTCATCTCTCCAAGGGCTGCTGCTAGTTTTTCAAGAGATTCTATATTATAGCCTGTCGACACCATGCCCTGTGCCTTGTATATAGTAGATGATACAGTATCTCTCTTACGACCGTCTGTTCCATCCCCAAAGGCAAAAGTGCTGTGAAATAAAAGACCTTGAGCCAAAACAGTTACAATAACCATTGTTATCATACTCTGCCAGGCAAAATTATATTCTCTTTCGCCCAGTCTTTGCATAAGCCTTCTAAAAAGCCACAAAGAAATCGGAGCTACAATGTACAGATTATTAATTACCGGATACGTATAATTGTTACTTCCAAGTGGAGTTAATAAGACTATCATCAAAACAGTAAATGCTAATGTCTGTTCCTGTCTGCTCCCATTCAGAAACCCTATAGTTCCGATAATAGCAAGTATTATCGCTATTATTACAAACATCATTGCCGCTTTAAATACACTGTCATAGTAGAAATAATTTCTCGTAAAAACACCTTTTGCGAAATAATATCTGACAAGGATAAGGAGGCCTGCAGAAAACAGAACTTTTTTTACCCATACGTATCTGTCCTCCCATAGCAAAAACATAATAAATCCTGCCATTAAACAAGGAATCATTATAAGCATAGCTATAGCAGATCCGGTATAGCCCGAAATGATCAGGGAAATCATTCCGCCTGATGAATAATCTGCAGCATTCTCGGTCATTCCAAAAAGATTTGCAATCATTTCAAAGTATGCAGCAGGTCCATAAATAACACTGATTATCATATATGGAACTCCTGCTCCTACTAAAAAGCCAAGAATACATACTCCTGTTTTCCTGATAGCATTAATAAAATCTTCTCTGGTAATCGCACAATAAAACCAGAGAACAAGTATCATCCCGGTTTCAACAATGTTTGGGAATCTTACCAACACATTAAGTCCCAGGAAAACTCCTGCTATAAACAGGTATTTTCCCTGTTTATTCCAGGCAAACATCCCCTTTATCAAAAACAAGGTTCCAAGAGTAAAAAACAAATATGTAAGATAATTGTACATTATTACTCTCGGGCACCAGGAAAGGCTCTCAGCCATAAACAATCCAATAAATATCATCCATCCAGGCATGTATTCCTGAAGAGCATAATATACTATAAGAGCTATAGCACTTATTATCAGAGTAGTATAAACGCCAAAGCCAAGCATAGTCCCGGCAAATGGCAAATGCATTATAATGCTTCCTGCTACGTTACTTAGAAAAGTAGAAAAAAACCACATTGGATAAATGTGGTCTATATACTGGTAATTGGCCATGTTATACATTGTATCTGTAATATCAAGGCCAGCATTCACCCCTATAAGCGGATATAATAACAAAACCAGTGGAAAAATATATTTTTCCAGAGGTGACTGATATTTTTTAAATCTCCAAAAATAGCTTCTGATATTTTTCAGCATAAATCATCATCCCATTTTCTGAGTTTTCTAAAAAGCCAGGTATCATGTAATACACGCCCAACATAATCAAAGATCATCTTCCTGATCCAATCTACAAAAACTCCTGCAGCAAACACAATAAGAACTGACCTTATAAGATGCCACAAATACAAAATAATACTCTCTGTCGGTACCTCTCCCAGAAGATGTGTAAGCCAAATCACCCATCTGTCCTTTATCTCAATGTGCATGTGCAGCAGATAAACTCCAAAAGTAAGCGGAGCAATAAATCGAACTACATCTGCAAACCATCCTTCTCTCATCTTGTAGAACCTAAATAATGAGAAAAGTCCCAAAGAACCTGTGAGAGTAAAGATAAAGTTAAGATGTATCGGCACTTCAGCGTAGTAATTAAGGCCTCCGAATCTCAGATTATAGTAATAGATTGCAACACTCATAATTCCAATCATAAGACAGGAAAATACAAATACCAACGCACTTCTCTTGGCATTATAGAATAGCACTACATCATATTTTCTAACATAAGCAGCTATAAGGTATAAGCACAAAAACCACCCATAGTCATACCCAAAATGGTCCGTCACAAACATCACTGGTACAACGCTCTTAATAAAGCAGAACCATATAAGAAGTCCAAGGATAGTATATTTGAGCTGCTTTCTGGTCAGCACATCCACTGCTGCATTCATGATTGGAGCAAAAACATACATAATGATATAAGCAGTAACAAACCAGTAATGCTCTGACGAAATAGGGAACAGATACTGAACTGTTTTAAAAACAGAGTCGTCTGTATGTACGACATATACGCCGACTATCATCATAGCAACCGATATTAAAATAGTATAAAAATACACCTGACATATCAGCTGTATTATTTTGCTGGGCTTTATCCTGGATTTGGACAGAAAATAACCACTTAGAAATACATAAACATTTAGACCTGTGATACAAAAGCCTTCCAAAATAGTTGCAAAAAGCTGTACTCTTCCGGCCGGAACTCCTAAATGAAGCAAAACATCCGCATGCGAATTATAATGAAGTGTCAGAATCATAAGCATTGCTACAATTCTCAACAATTCAAAATTAGCATTTCTCTTTTTACTTATCTTATCCCCACCGGACATTACGCCTCCAACCGCAGTTATCTGTCACGAACCGCTTTTCCATCTTCTATTCTGTAAACCATATCGCACTTCTCAATTGTCTGAAGTCTGTGTGCTATAATGATAAGAGTCTTCTTTCCATGAAGTCTGTTGATTGAATCCATGATTGCAGCTTCTGTCTCATTATCAAGAGCTGATGTAGCCTCATCAAGAACCAGTACCTCAGGGTCCTCAAAAAGAGCTCTGGCAATTCCGATCCTCTGTCTCTGTCCACCCGAAAGTCTGATCCCGCGCTCTCCAATCTGTGTATCGAGACCCTCCGGAAGATTTTTGACAAATTCATCAAGTGAAGCTTCCTTTAGGGCGTTCCAGACTTTGTTGTCATCAATTTCTTCATCCGGATAGCCAAAAGCAACATTCTTACGTATTGTTGAATCAACCATAAATATAGTCTGAGGAATGTAGCCAATATTCTTGAGCCATCCCTGGTAGTTCTGCATTACATCAGCGCCATCAGCATATATTTTACCGCTCTCAGGCTTTAAGAGGCCAAGGAGTACATCCACTATTGTAGTCTTTCCAGCACCGGAGGTTCCTACAATTCCCACTGATTTACCAACAGGTATGCTCATAGCAGCCTTATTGAGTATGTAAGAATCCGTATTAGGATACTTGTAGCAAATATCAGTCATCTCAATGTGCTCTTTAACAGGAAGCTTGGTAACTTCCTTCTTTTTCCTATAGTCATCACTATTATATGATACTGAGCCATCGTGGATTTCCTGCTGAAGGTTATCTGTTACATTCATCATAAAGGGCTCAAAATAAGCAATAGATGTAAGATAGTTGTTAATTCTGTTGGCACTGGGCAAAAGTCTTGTAGCCGCTGCCATAAGAACTGTAAGCTGCGGAAGAAGTGTAGAAAGAGAGGTTCCTCTCATCATGACAAGAAGCATATATCCTACCATTCCGGCTACAGCTATCGTTTCGATCAAAAGTCTGGGTGTTGAATTATAAAGATTGTACTTCTGTACCGCATAAACATATCCGGCTCCGCAATCTGCATAACCATTTATGAAATAGTTTTCTTTGTTTGCAATTTTGATCTCTTTAATTCCGGTAACCGACTCGTTTATCCACTTGTACAATCCGCTGTAATAGTCCTGATTGTCCTGGCCGGCCTTGACCATGACAGGCTTTATCACAAATTTGATGATCAGCAGAACGGTTACAAGTAACAGTGCAATGGTAAGAGTCATAGAAGCATCCATTCTAAGAAGGTATGCCACCAGACATATAAATACAATTATCTCACTGGTAAGCTGCAAAATGCTGAGTATCAGTGCGTACATGTTATTGACATCAGAGGTGATACTACGCTGAATAACGCTTGTATCTGCATTAAGGTAATACTCATAGGGTCTGAGCATAAAGTTGATCATCATACGCCTTGATGTTGCAAACTGGTTTGTATATGTAAATCTAAGCTGCACTACATTTATCAGAAATAACACCAGATTCTTAATTATAAAAACAAGAATAAGACTTGCCATGATAACTTCGGCAAGCTGAGTAGTACTAGACAGGTTCAGACCATGGTACAGGGCTGACAGATACTTGCTCTCCTCAACCTTTTGCGGATCTACCACAATCTGCATAATAGGCGCCAAAATGGCAATTCCAAGAGCTTCCAGAATACCTCCGATGAGCATCAGAAAAACAATCCCCACCATCTGCAACTTCTGTTTTCTGTCTAAAAGAATATTGATCTTCTTAAAAATCCTACGCATATATTTTTCTTAATCCAAACCCTTTCAAGGAGGCTACATCAATAGATTTAATATAGCATCCGCTATTTTTTCTGTGCCCTTGCCGTCTATGATTTCCTTGGCTTTCTTACTCATTCTGGATCTAAAGCCCGGATTATCTACTGCCGCGGTTCCCCAGGTGACAATTTTCTGAACAAGCCTGTGATCCTCTCTGGCATCTCCTGCGTATTTGCCAGCCCCGGCCTTATCAAAACCTTTGGCAAAATCTGCCTGCTTGTCATTTACACTAAAGATGACTGTTGGCACACCAACCGCGCACAGCTCATACATGGTAGCACCACCTGCAGAAACTGCAAAATCGCACTTACTCATTATGGCTGCCATATCATTTCCAACTGCGCTATGCAATGTGATAGCCTTATGTCTGTCTGCCATCTCCTGCAAATGTCTCTTGTAGTCAGCCTCAAACAAAGCCCCAATTATTACATCACAGCAAAGTCCTGAATTATCAAGAACCTTTCTGCATGGGCTGTCTGCTTCGTAGATTTCCGCCAGAATATCCCCCAAAACGTAATGGGAATCTGTTCCTCCGGCAGACAAAAAAACTCTTTTGGCATGCCGATTTATAACGTATTCTGTCTGTCCAAATTCTGATCTAAGGGGAGCAAATTGCCCGCCCAAAAGCTTTATCCTGGCACTATATATATCTTTAGGCCCGGAAACGTCATAATTAATTATCAAATCCACAGGATAATCATTTTTGTTGAAATCGTCAATATATCCTGTTGCTACCTTGTGACCGCACTCTTCAAATAGCCTGTTAACTTCATCGACATATTCAGGCGTTATAAAAGGCGAATCCATCAGGAAGAAATCCGGCACCTGATCCTGAAGCATTCCCTGCAAAACAGGTATGTCACCCATAGGCTCAGAATATATGGTATGAAGAATTCTGGCATCAAAAGCCGTATTTTCCTGATCCGATAAGTTTATCAGTACATTGGCACTGTACTCATCAGATAATATGAACTCAACATCCATACCATTTCTCATCAGTTCACTGGCAATAGTCATGCAACGCCTGATATGTCCAGTCGCAAGTTTGCTATTACCATTAGCCTTGATCCAGATCAGTTTCTTATCCATATATCTCCCTCATGTCGTGAATACATCAGGTTACTTGTTCAGAAGGTTGTATTTAAGTTCAGCAAGTTTCCAGTCAACTTCGTTATCTATATCCTGAACTTCCAATTCTGAAAGTTCAAGAGGTATTATACTGCCCATCAAAAGATTATTTGTTTTCAAAAAACTCTCTGTTCTGGTTACATAGAACTGCCCGGCATCATGAAAATGAGGTGTCAGATCCTGTGACCTTGCCTTGAGATTCTCAGGCTGCCTGAAAACAAGCTTACCATCATGTATCTCCATAGCTCTTTGCGGTGGATATGAGAATCTCACAACAGGTATAAGAGTATCTGCATCGGATCTTTCCAGATCTTCTACTGCCTTTTTAAGCTTATCAGCTGTTATAAATGGCGCTGTAGGGTATATGCATGTTAATATATCAAACCTTCTGCCGCGCTTATCATACTCACTTATTACCTCATTTATAACATCAGATGTAGTGGCATAATCATTTGAAGTTTTCTCACTTCTAAGAAACGGAACCTGAGCTCCGTAAGATCTTGATATCTCTGCAATTTCTTCATCATCAGTAGATACCATCACTTCATCAAAAACACCTGATCCAAGTGCAGCCTCAATTGAGTAGGCTATTATTGGTTTTCCATTAAAATCCTTAATATTTTTTCTAGGAATTCTCTTACTGCCTCCTCTGGCAGTTATCAGTGCTAGTGCTTTCATTTATCTCTTAAGCCTCTTTCTCAAACCTCTATATCCCCATAGCAGTCTGTAATATGCATAGAACAAAGCTGTGGACTTGCACGCAAGCCTTATAAGCTTTTTTTCTTCTCCGCCTACTCTATCTACATAATAACTATTATTTTCAAATTCAGGAAATGTTTCCTTCATCTCCTTTGTAAGCTCTTTGACAAAAGACATTCTGGCAGGTTTAACACAAGGCATATAAGTAAACAAAGTGTTAACATAGAACAACTGAGTAAAAATAAACTCAATTTCCTGTCTAAATTCATTGAAAAAGCCAAGTCTTCTGGCTTCTCCCAGCATAATCCTTCCAGCCTCCATTCTATCCTGACACATTTTCTCAGAAAAAGAATGAACAGTTGATCCCTGATGCTGATAATAGTAATACCAGGGCTTTTCAATATATTCATAATGACTGGCAGTCAGCAGAAAAGAATTGCTCATGGCATTATCTTCGTAAAAGATATGTTGCGGGAAAAAGAGATTGTTATCAGTAACATTTGCTCTTTTATAAATCTTGACTACAAGTCTTCCTCCGTCCAGAATAAGCTGCTTTTTCTTATCATGGTCCAGAAGGCCTGACATAGATGGATTCCCGTTTTTTTCAACATTATCAGAAACCTCATAAGTATGTTCGCTTACAAGTGTAAGGTCACATCCAACCATATCAGCCCCGGTAGTATCTGCTTTTTCCAGCATAAGCCTGTACATATCAGGATCGATCCAGTCGTCAGCGTCAATAAAGCCAATCCAGTCACCTGATGCCTCACGAATTCCGAGGTTCTTGGCGCCTCCCTGGTGCTTATTGATCTCACTGTGGATAACTTTAACCAATCCGGGATATTTGTCCTCATATTCCCTCAGAATCTCGAGAGAATTATCAGTAGAACAATCATCTACAGCTATTATCTCATAATCTTCCAAATGCTGCGAAGTCAGAGAATCCATGCAAAACCTAAGTTTGTTGTCACCTGCCATATTATAAACAGGTACTATTATACTTATTCTCATACTTGTCCCATCAGCGCTCTGGCTATACGAATAGCGCCTCTCCCGTCTGTTATGCTCTTAAGGCTGTCTGACATACCCTTAAGAGATTCTGTATCATTCAGATAATTCATTATCTTACTCTGTATATTATCAAGCACAACCATCTTATTCGCTTCACCTTCAGACACGTCTCCTGCAAAAAACATTCCCTCTGAAGCGCCCCAGAATACAACATTGTATTTCTGATTATCCGCAACCTGGTAAAAGATGGTAGGAAGTCCGCAGGCAGCACATTCTGTAAGCATAGTTCCTGCCGCCATAACAGCAATATCACATCTATTCATAAGATAAGCCATGTTTCTGACCGACCTGTGAATTACTATATTGGAACACCCCTCTATTAGTGAAACTATCCTATCCGGATCATCAACATAATCCCCTACAACAATGTGCCAGATAGCCGTATTCTGTAGTTTGCTTTTTATTATCATGTTAATGAGCAGCTCAAGCATACTGCACATATCTGCGCCACCTGTTGATATCAAAACATGCCTAAATTCCCGTGATGAAAAAGAACTGATAGTATCAGCATCTGTCTCTGCTTCAGAAACAGGATCATAAAACTGTTTTCTAAGAGGTGCATACTGAAGTCCAAGACATAATGATGTCTTTTCATTATTATAACCTGTAACATCCTGATATGCCCTGTCATATCCCATATTGGAAGAATAACCGCTGTAATTTATAAGCACATTGACAGGATATGCCTCACGGCTTAGGTCATCTAAATATGCTATTCTGCATACATCTTTGAGCTTATCAAAGTATGTCCTCGTAACCTGATATGAATCTACTAAAAGAGTCTTTACATTTCTGGTCACGAGCTCATTTATCAATGTCTCTGACTCACTGTCCATATTTTGCCAGTCTGTTCCAAGAACAACAACCTCGAACTCATTCTCAGTAATGCTGCCACCAAGAAGCTTAAGCGATTCATCATCTGCCACAAAAAACGTGACATCCTCGCCCAAAGACTTAATAGCCCTTGCTATACTGATGCAACGCATCACATGGCCTGTGGCAATTATGCTGTTAGCGTCTGCTCTGATTCCAATCATATCTCGCGTTATTCTATAATATCCCAGCTAAGTGGTGTTCCCTTCTCAATATCACTTTTGGCGGTCATTCCCAAGACTTCCTCATAGTGCTTGGTATGCATACCATTTCCAGGCCTGATAGACCTGACATTCTCAGGAGTTAGTTTTTCTCCTGCCTTAATATCCTTAACCACAAAAAGTGATCTGCTAAGTCTTCTCTCAGATGCCTGCTTGTCAGATATGGCATATTCTTTCTGGCCAAGAGCCATCTCCATTATCCTTACATTTTTGACCATCTCTGCAAATTCAGCGGGTTCCATTGAAAAGGCATCGTCAACGCCGCCTGCTGATCTATTGAGAGTAAGGTGTTTTTCTATCATCTTGCCACCAAGAACAACGCTGCCTGTAGCCACAACACTTCCCGGTGTATGATCAGATAATCCTACGATGCAACCATATTTTTCTGCCAGATCTTCCATCATTCTCAAATTGACCATGTCATATGGCGTAGGATAAGCACTCACACATTTAAGAAGAATAATGTCCTTATTTCCCTCTTCAATGCAAGTGTCAAGTGCAAGCCTTATATCTTCTTCATAAGCTATACCGGTGGCAAAAATTATAGGTTTATGAAGCCTAGCCACCTTCCTGATAAGAGGTATGTCATTTATTTCAAAGCTTGCTATCTTATACGCAGGAACATTCAGGTTCTCAAGATAATCTACAGCTGTAAAGTCAAATGGAGATGAAAAGCACTCAAGTCCAAGCTTATGGGCCTCCTCCATAAGTCCAGCATGCCACTCCCATGGTGTATAAGCCTCTTTATAGAGATCATGAAGAGTTCGTCCTTCCCAAAGGCTTCCCTCAGAAGTCATGAACCATGGCTTATTACAATCTATTGTTATTGTATCAGCTGTATACGTCTGCAGCTTAACAGCATCGGCTCCTGCCTCAGCCGCAGCATGAATGATCTCAACAGCTCTGTTATAATCGCCGTTATGATTGCCTGACAATTCGGCAACTATCATTACCTTATTATCTTTGCCAACTTGTTTGTTTCCAATCTTAATACTATCGTTAAACATTACTCACTCCATAGAATCTATATCAGTCATTATTTTAATATAACACTTGATATCACCAGCATTCAGCTCTGTATACTTATTACCCTTAAAGCATTTGGCCGAAGCTATGTTATCCTTATTAACAAACCCGACAAGACATCTAATCTGTTTTCTATTATCATTACCGACAATTTCAGGCATAGTTTCAAGCAGCTCTATTATACCCTTTCCAAGGCCCTTTCCTCTCTCGCCCGGAGCTATCATGTAGCTGATCTCTCCGACATCATCAGTGATATCAACTCTGGCGCTGCCAGCCTTCACATTTTTATCTTCAAGGATATACATAAGGCAATTATCATCATCAATTTTTTTCTTAAACCATTTGAGATGACTTTCCTTGGATATTTCATCCTGTGTAAATGAATTCATACGTGTAGTCTCATCATTACGCCAGGAAAGGACATCAAGAGCATCATCCATAGTTGCACGCCTAAGCAGCATATATCTCACCTTCCGAATTCTGTCCGATTATTCTGTTTTGCCAAACCGGGACTGAATTTTCTGTTTGTTACGCCCCTCTATATTATTTATCAAGCATCTCTGTTTTCCTATGTATGCTTGGGTCTTCATACTTATCCAGGAAATCGAGTCCCAAATAAACTATTTCTCTGGCAAAATACACATTGTCAATCTGCGTTATCACAGAAACAAGCTTATCTACCTTAAATCCTGTAATGTCTCCCAGGACCTCCATGGGGAATCTGTCCTTAACAACAACTACCCCCGGAAACTCTTTTTCATAATCCAGAAGGTCTCTGGGATGAGGTTTGATTATGACTCTGTAATCATCCTTGTACTCATCCACAATATCAGCAAACATTCTCTTTCTGACATCAAGCTCACATAAAGGTTCAGTCAATATCATAACATTTGGTTTGTTTGCATCAGCTGCACTTTTGTTAAGCAGTTGTCCAACAAGTCTGTCCGGATCAGTGAGGAATATTTCAACCAGAATCCTGTGATCTTCTACTGAAAGTTTCTTATCAAGTTCCTCTCTTGGAATCTCCACAACATTTGGCGGAATACTATGATTGGCTTTTATATCATTTACCTCATAATCAAGACAATACCTGCTATAACCGCTCTCGATAAAAATAAGTCCAAGTTTGGCCATAGCCTTTTTAAGCGGCCAGGCTCCCTTGTTGGCATTTCTTGCCTGATCGTCAAGAAGTCCCGAGTTAAGTCCATCCTCAACGGCATGATAATGAATCTTTTTATAATTGAGGTAATATCCGATTGGATCTGAATCGCAGAAGACATATACATCACCATATTTAGAAATATCTGTTGGTATGTAATCCTCCTGAAGCTTACCAAGGAGTTTTGTATATGTAATTCTCTGCATCAAATTAAGTATGATATTTCCTCTGTCCCTGTGATACTTCATCACTTCCTCTGAGGTAACATCTTCCTGCTCGTCATAAGTGTAAATATTTTCGAAGACTCCTGACTTCTTAAGTCTGTCTTCAAGGCTCTCAAAGTCATTTGACATGGTGCTGAGAATTATGTCAGCACTACCGCTTCGTTCCCGTCTCCCTACAAGCTCTTTTACAACTGCAATATAAACATGATAATAAGTGTGGCAAATATATACTCGCCTGTTAGTTTTATCCCTTTTCATGCCCTTTATTATATAATCAAAAGGTATCCTTGTCATCCACTTGCCTTACCTTATTATTTAGTAGTATACTAAATCGATTTAAAATTATGCCTAAACAAAGGAGATTACGCACATGAAAATGCGATATTGTAAACGTTGCCTTCAGCCTGATACAAGGCCGGGTATTATTTTTGATGACGAACAGATTTGTTTCGCTTGCCGTTATGAAGAATCCAAGGCAACAATAAACTGGGAAGAACGTCAGGCAGAGCTTAAGTCTTTTGCTGAGGAAGCCAAGGCAGAGGCCAAAAAACGTGGAAATACATATGACTGTATCATCGGAGTTTCAGGTGGTAAGGATTCAACCTTCCAGGCAGTTTACGCCAAGGAGAGACTTGGACTTAATCCTCTTCTTATTAACTGCATGCCTGATGAGATCACAGAGATTGGCCGCAAGAATATAGAGAACCTTAATAACCTTGGTTTTGATATCATTTCAATCAGACCTAATCCTATCGTAGCCAAGAAGCTTGCCAGAAAGTCATTCTTTGAAAGAGGTAATATCATAGCTGCTTCTGAGTACTGTCTCTGGGCTTCAGCCTACATTATGGCTGTTAAGTTTAATATTCCTCTTATCATCCAGGGTGAAAATGCTGCTCTTACACTTGGCGCAGCCAAGAATCAGGAAGCTACAGGAAATGCTTTTTCCGTAATGCAGCTCGAGACCATTCGTGGTGCAAGCGTTGACAGCTTTGTTGATCTTTCAAACAATATCACAGAAAAAGACCTATTCTTATACAAAATTCCAACTGTTGAGGAAATGCAGGCTAAAGGAATAAGAGCCATTTTCCTTCAGTATTACGTAAGAGAGTGGTCACAGGTTACAAACGCTGATTTCGCAGTTGCAAGAGGCCTCACAGGTAGAAGTGGTAACCTCCACGATCTTGGTCGTTACAGAAGATATACAGCTCTTGATTGTGACCTTCAGATTCCTAACCAGATGATCAAATACCTCAAATTCGGTTTTGGTTATGCAACAGACGAGATTTGTTACGATATCAGAGAAGGTCGTTTTAGCCGTGAAGATGGCAAATGGTATGTAAACGAATACGATGGTGGATGCGGAGAACAGTATATCGAGAAGACCTGCAAATATCTTGGTATAACCAAAGAAGAATTCTGGGAAGTTGTCGATAAGTACGTTAACAGAGATCTATTCGAGAAGATTGATGGTAAATGGACACCTAAGTTCACTGTAGGAGAAGATTACGAATCATGACAAAGACAAATACTCTTAAAAAGTATTGGTATCTATATTTAACAGGAACACTGCTGGCTATTCAGGCCGCGGTGTTCCTTATATTTAGAGGTGAAAGTTATTTCCAGATTCATGATAATCTAGACCTGTTCATGGCTCACTATGAAATGCTTAAAAAAGCTGGTCTTTGGTTCTCTCAGGGCGCTAATGCACCAATTCTTCATGGTGTTCCAAGAGATTTATTTGGATCAGAATTTCTGATCTATAACCTCTTTTACATCCTGCTTCCTGGCGTTTGGGCTTATTTAGCAGGTTATGCAGCCAAGATAGCAGTTGGTATGATTTCCTTTATTCTGCTTGCAAAAGATGTTTACAAGGATCGTTATGAGAACTATAAGCCGCTTATTATAGTAATTGCCGCAGCATATGGTATGATTCCTGTATTTCCAACCTACGGCATAGCATTTACATCTGTTCCTTTTATTATCCTGCTGCTCAGAAAACTTTATTTTGCTGAGACTTTTAAACAAAGACTTCCTTTATATATCGGAGTCTTTTTATATCCACTGTTATCTTATTTTTCTTACCATGGATTCTTTATCCTGTCCTACATGGTAGTCGCAGTGGTCATCCTATGGATCAGAGATAAGCATTTTCCTAAGAGCACATTTGTTTCAATTGTTATCTTGTCTCTAGGTTATATTCTCTTTGAATACAGATTGTTTAAAGAGATGCTATTTACTGATACAGTAACTATCAGAACAACAATGGATCATGGCGACATCAGCTTTGGACAGGCTATGCTAACAGCACTTTCAGAGTTTGCTAATGCTTCCTTCCACTCTGAGGACTCACATACTTACATCGTTCTTGGTGTTGTTTTGATTGCAATTGTTATCATAAATGCTCTTTACATCAAGAAAAAACAGGCTGACAGGATCATGAAAGATCCCATCAATCTTGTAATGCTGTGGATCATCTTCAATGTTCTTATCTTTGGCCTGTATCAGTATGCTCCATTCAGACACCTGTTTGAGATGTTAATTCCTCCTCTTACAGGATTTGAATTTGCAAGGACAGCATACTTTAATACATTTCTCTGGTACGCAGAGCTCTTACTCGTATGTGTCAGAATGTATGACTATGGCAAGAAGAACATCAGACCACTTGCAAACCTAATAGTAACTCTTGCCGTTCTCATCGTTATGTTTGTTCCTCAGGTTTATAACGACTTTTACTACACCTGTTACAATCAGGCTTTCAAGATAATCAAACATCGTGATACGACATATGTTAACTACAACGAATTCTATTCAACAAAGCTATTTGATAAAATAATAGATGATATTGATTACAATGGTGAATGGTCAGCAGCCTACGGAATGCATCCTGCAGTGCTCAACTACAATGGAATTGCAACTGTTGACGGATACCTTGGTATGTATGCTCAGGAATACAAAGACAAGTGGACAAGCATTATTGCACCTGCGCTTGAAGGTTCACCTTCTCTTAAATCTTATTTCGAAGGCTGGGGAGCAAGGGTAAGCTTATACTCCGGTTCAGATGAAAACACTTATGCTCCGCTTCGTAATTTGGAAGTAACCGATAAAAGACTCATTGTAAATCTTGATGAGCTTAAAAGCCTTGACTGCAAATACATATTCTCACGAATCGAGTTTTCCAATGCTGATGAGCTTGGAATCAAGCTTGTAGGAACTTACTCAGATGACAGCAGTCCTTATACTATATATGTATATGATCTTCAGTAATTTGAACTGTATATAAAGGCCAAAAGAAAATCCCTAATCCATGAAATAAAGCTATGGATTAGGGATTATTTATCTAAGTATATATGTATTCCACATTTCTTCGGTATAAATCTTTTCACGCTCATTTAACGATGCATATTGCATCAGATTATTGATAGCGTTCTCCTGATTATCATCATCGGCCGCATACAGGATTATTTCACCTGTATTCATAATCTCTACGTCATCAAGCGGATCATTGTTTTCTTCATTCATGTAATAGACTTTATCATATTCCAAAAGTTCATCAGTGAGCCTCCATACGTTATGAGGCGTGGCCGGATTGAACATTACAACTGCTACTTTATCATGTCTTTCAGATGCAAATGCAATCTTCTCCCTATCCTCCGGATAAATGAACAATACTCTATTATCGATAAACAACCCCTTATACAAGGTAACAACCGTTATGCAGCATAGAGCTATTCCAATGATAGTACTTGCGCCTTTCTGTGCATGTTTTTTTTCAGCGTCACCATCAGTATCTCCTATATGCCATATTACGCCAAGCCTGTGTATTGTTACCGCTAGTATGATTATCACAAGACCATAGGCAGGCATCTCATATCTGTTAGAAGCTGCCCCAACTAAAAGTGCTGTCTTTGTAGTGATCAAAAAAAACCCTATAGTTCCAATTATCAGCATTACAAAATCTGCTGTAAGAACTCTTTTACCATAGCCATTATCATAGTTTTCATCAGTTATTGTATTGTCTTTTGCATATTTAATGATTCCAATTATTGCAAGCACAATGATTGTCCCAATGATCATCCACAATAGACCAGCAAATACAAAGTCATTTAAAAGCCCCGCAAAGAAAGACAGTCTCATCAACGTATTTCCGATGTCAAACAAGCTTCCTGCCGCCTCATTGCCCCTGTATCCACCAAGCATGTGATGAAGACTTGCAGGATACGATATGACAGCCAGGCCAAGTGAAACAGCACAACTGATCACATAGGTGATTCCATATCGTATGTTCTTATTAAAAAACACTATCCATGCAGTATAGGCTATTCCTATAGAAACAAAAAAGAACAAATAAAAGTATTGCGTAAGAAAACCCAAATAAGATGTCACAGCTACCGGAAGGATATACATTCCGTACTCTTTAAGTCTTCCAACAAAACTGACTTTCTGAGTTTCTTTGTGCTCAGAAACATTTAAGGTTTTCATAGATTTATAATCCTGTACTAACCTGATATGTAAGTAAGCACACAGCGCGACAAAAAATGACAGCCAGGCGTACATTCTTGTAAGCATATTCCCTGATATAGTTTGAGGGTTAAATCCATAGAATAATAGGCCAAGCATTTCCATTAAGAATGACACCCTTAGTCTCTTGAGAATAAGGTCAAGTACTAAAAATGTAAGAGAAAATGCAATCAGATTAGTTATGATACCTGTCCACTTCGTAAATACACCCGGAAATAGCGAACAGATAGTATGAAAAATCATATAATAAAAAGGCGGATGCACATCCCAGGACTGAACAAGTGCTACAAGTCCATAGTTAAAGCCTTCGCCATTTTTGACAACAAATTCATCTAATATCGTCTGCTTATCCTGCCAATCTCTATCTGGCTGGTATAAGCCCACGCTTCTGTTAGAAGAATAATAGGTATAGTACTCATCCTCATGAAATCCCGCCTTCTGATAGCCAAAATAAACATTTACAATTATCGATAACACAAAAATGAGTAAAATGCCACATTTCTTCATTAGTTCAAACCTCTTACTAAGGCATGGAGTTTACGTACAAATCTTGGTGCAGGCGCAAGTATCATAATATATGCCTTTTGCTTACCTGTCAGATAACTGTTTCCTAGTATCTCACCCAGATTGCCTCTGATATTTCTGACAACATTCATATAGAACTCGTTATCTTTAGTCATCTTGGAAACAGGAATATGTAATAGATAATCCAGTCTCTGAACAGCCCCAAATCGCTTAGCCACGCTCTCAAGTTCCGGAAAATCTTTTTTTACCAGTTCGAGAACAACATCCGCATTTCTGACAATGTCAGTAAAAACAGATGGAAAATAGTCCTTGTCCTCGACTTTTCTACGTGAGTTACTTCCGAGCCTGTAAAAAACATGATAGTACTGCCAGGGTAAAATAACTACCTTGTTGACCTTACCAAGCATATGTATCATCAGGAAGAAATCTTCATTAAGCTCTCCCTCCGGGAAAAGCATATCATCAGTAAAAAGAGATTTCTTTACAAGTTTAGTACAATAAGACGCATCACCTGTATGCATCAAAAGAGTTCTGAAATGTTCAGATGGCTCAATTACTGTTACTTCCTGTGGAGGAATTACTACGTCAGCCCTCTTTGTGCCATCTTCCGAGATCTCATCTCTTGAAATCTGGACCATATCAGCATCATACTCAATAGCTGCAGACATAAGTGCAGAATACATATGACTATCCACATAATCATCGCTATCTACAAATCCGATGTAATCGCCATTTGCACGTCCTATTCCTACATTTCTGGCACTACTGGATCCACCGTTTTCTTTGTGGATAACAGTAACATTTTCAAATCTGGCCGCCAATTCATCAGCAACCTTGCCGGTTGCATCAGTGGAGCCATCGTCTACAACTATAATTTCCAGAAGATCTTTTGGGTAATCCTGATACACAACAGATTCTACACATCTTCCTAACAAATCTTCAATGTTATATGCAGGAATGATAACAGATATCTTCTTATCAAACTCAGGCATTTACTTCCTCCGGAATCTGCATCTGCTTATAAAGGTCATAGCCTACAGTCAGAATAATTACAAGCATAGCAACTGTCAGCGGCCATAAATATGTAACCGTAGCACCAAATAAGTATCTTGTATAAGTGATCATAGATATTACCTGCAAAAATGCGCATATAGGCAGTCTCTTATAACTATAAAGAGCATAAACTACTGCCAGCATCTCCGGCATATATCCATATCTCTCATGCATTACAGGCAAGCAGAAACAGCACAGCTCAGCAGTAAATATAACTAGCGTTATCATAAATTTTTCAGTTATTTTAAACTTCTTGTTGTACATATAATAAGCAATCATACCGAAAATGATCACTGTAGCCATAACTCCGCCTCTGATTATCAGACGCCTGACACTTCTATCAAGATCGGATGTTATTATTGTGTATATACTTGGATAATTCATGGAAAGTCTTGTAAACATTTCTACCTGGTTACCATATATTCCCAAAAGGTCTCCCCATGTTCTTCCGGCTATAGCTGCAGGAATCATGGAAACAACATGGAACACAGGAATAACAAGGATATATCTGATCTTTATCTTATTTTTAAGCCACATTAGAATGATAAATGGCATGAAAAAGATTGCCTGCTGCTTGAAACTATAAGATATTGCCAGATACAAAAATACTCTAAAATCATTTCCCTTTAATACATGAAGAAGTGACAACAGGATAAAAGCTGTATATATAGAATCATTCTGTGCCCAAGCTGCGCTGTTCAATACAACAGTTGGAAGGAACAGAACTGCAAAATAAGCAAGCATTCCCTTTCTTATATCTCTGCCTGATACATGATAAGCAATCCTTCCAAGGTTAACTGCACAGACAAAGTCAAAAATAACCGACAATGTCTTAACCAGATACATATCACTAATATTTCCGCCAATATAGTGGAGTATTACGATCAAATACTGGAACATACAGTTATAGTCAAAAGTACTTGCATCAGATACTCCCGGTTTGATACCAAGATATGCAAAACCACCTGCTGCATGACATTCTTTCATCCAGTCTGCAAAAGCTGTCACATAGTCTCCTGATTTAACATCGTACAGTGAAAACCTGAACATCATCCCAAGAGTAGTCAGGACAATCGCCACGAGGATATCGAAGCATTTAATCTTCACATCGCCAATTTCAAATTCAACATCAAAAATCTTATCAATAGTTCTCATTACTTTACTCTTATTCCAATCTGTTTTTTTCCTGCAAAGAGCGGATAAATCCGGCAGGGCGTATATTAGTTGCAAGACTCACAGGTCCGCTTGCACATGGTCTTGGCTCTCTCCCGTCTAAAAATTCTTTTGAGAATCTGACAAGTTCCTTCGCTCCATTTTGAGCATTCCATTCTCTTGTCATAGTCTCTTTTGCTCTTTTGCCAAACTCTCGAATTTTATCTCGATTTTCAAATAAATACAAGACCTTGCCTTGCAAAGCCCTTATACTGCCATTTTCATATGTAAGTCCATTTACGCCATCTCTTATCAGAAAAGGTACAGCGCCAGCTTCATGTGATGCCACCACTGCGCATCCACATTCCATAGCTTCATTCACAACTGCTCCCCAGCCTTCCAGATAATTACTTGTAAAAAGATATATATCCGCCTTTTGCATAAAGTCTATTACTTCGTCAGGTTTTTTCCCTCCATGTAATATAACTCTGTCCTGCAAGGAGTATCTATCAACTAAAGCCTCTATTTCTGCCTTCTTATTGCCATCTCCAATAATATCCATATGGAAATTATAGCCTTTATCATTAAGTAATCTGGCTACTTCAATTGCATGCTCGCAGTGCTTGAGCTCGATGATCCTTCCGGCCCAGCAGATATTCACACAATCAGTTAACTCAGGCTTAACATAATCTTCGTTCTTGATCTGCGGAAAATAGCCCCATCTCAGTTTTTTCCCCGGATAACTCCTTATAAGATCGAAGTCTGAAGCAACATATGCCCCGGCACATAAAAGATATACAGGCTTTTTTCTAAATCTGATATGCTCCTTGTACTTGGCTATAATACCCTTAGGACTTATAAACTTCCACTGACCCTCCCTGTAAATTCGCTCGCTTAATCTAAAGGTCAGCTTACCGGATGATAATCTTTCCTGTTCAATATCAGAAATGAGTCCGTCAGACCACCCCAGGATTGTGACATCACTATCCAGAATAAGCCGTTTACACTCATTTCTGTCTTCGTAAAAAAGTGATACATATGGAATGTCTGTAACGTCAAGAGCCCATCCCATTTCCACTCTTTTCTCCTCCATAGGAGATGTCTGGATAAAGTGAAATTCTACATCCTCCATGCTATTCATAGCATTACAAAAAGGAAGCTGATGATGATTTATGTAATTGGAAACAAAGGTGACTACCATTCCTTTATCCATCTGATAATCCTATTCTCATGAAGTAATTTCTCTATATATGCTGATCAGCTTCTTATAGTTAGTATCCGGATCATGCGATAAAAAGGCATGCTTTCTGGCATTATCGCCATAGACTCCTGAAATCACCGGTTCATCCCACATCTGTATAACAGCTTCTGCAAGCCCTCTATAATCACCTTTCTCAAAGAAGCTGCACTCTTTATTTCCCTGGATCACACTTGGCACGCCACCCACTTTTGCAGCAACGATCGGCATCCCTAGAAGCATGGCTTCTGCCAATGAGTTTGGTGAGTTTTCCACAACAGATGCACATACAAAAAGACTGCTTTCAAGCATTTGTTGCTTCATTTCCTCTTCGCTTAGCATTCCCACCATAGTTACTTTTTTCTTAAGCTTATTTGTAGCTATAAGAGATCTGATATACTTGCCATAAGCGCTAGCTCTGAGGAAATACGGATACTTGCTCTGCCCCTTGCCTATTATGTTATTACCTGCAACATAAAGGTGGGCATCCGGGTATTTTTCTAAAATAAGTGGCATTGCTTCAAGCACAAAGTGAAATCCTTTTAGAGGATAATCTCCCTGGGATAAAAAGATACTATGAGGTCTGACATTTTTTTCTTCCCACTTTCCTGTGTAAAAAGCAGGTCTCATAGTCTCATTCATAGAAAAATATCTTGCCTGAGGATTGATTTTAGAAGTCTCCTCTTTGTCAAAAGCGGTTCTTCCTGTGATATTTCCTGTTAAGAGAATAGCCTCTCTTTCATGCTCAGCGCGAACTCTATATTTTTCCTGCTGTTGCAAAAGAGAATCCTCTTTAAGTCTGTCTCTGATAGTAGCTGACTGCTGCACCTGCTCCGGTATTTCTGCCATGTATTCATCAGCAATTCTTGAGCAAACACCCTGAATTCCCACAAGTGCCCTGTCAGGATTGCCAAAAGACCTGAGCATGGCAAGTGTATGCGGAAATTCTGTTCCGAATATATGAACAATATCCGGGTTAAAGTCATCTAGTATCTCTCTGAATCTATTCTCTATTGTCCCATCGTACTTCTCAGGGTGAGATAAATCTTCAACAAAGCTATAATATGTTACCCCGCCTATTTCCTCTTTGGAAGCATCAGATTCTGAGCCTACAGGAAAACATACCCCAAGCTCAATTTTTCTATCTGCAAAAGGCTCCCTGTTTATTCTCTCAAAGCAGCCCGAAAGCCATCCTTCCCTTGAAGAATATTGGAGATTGTGAGCTTTGGCATAAGCCGGAAGCATAATATTACACAGCCATAAAACTTTCAATATTACTCCTCCTTACCACCTTTTATTCCATAGATTGCTGTCTTAACAGCATTATAAAAACCTGCTGTTATTTTATTGGATGCAAGAGCAGTCCTAAGTTTAGACAAAGTTAACACTCTAAGAAAATCATATTTTCTGATCTGAGCACCTGTCAGATAATGTTTAATGATTTCTTTTCTCTCTTCCTCTGAAAGCTTCTTATTCTGATCAGAGTAGCCTCCGCCTTCATAGCTAGAAACAACAATAGGCACATAGTATGTGGATGCCTTATCACGATAAAAGCATCTAAGAAACTGCTCATAATCTGCCCTTACCTTGTAATTAAGGTCAAAAGGATTCTTGTATATAAGTCTCTCATCATAAAAGCAGGCCTGATGAGACGGAACGTTTCTATAACATGCGTAATCGTTAATTTGCGGATTTGAAGCGACTTTATGCCCAGTCTGTCTGTCAAAAATATCGCCATAATAAATTGCAGGAAGCGTTGTTCCCTCCCTGGCATTTTTATTATTTATCGCATCATGCATATTCTTTAAGACATTTTCATCATAAAATCTGTCGCCACAATTAAGGAAAAAGATATATGATGGTTCTTCACCGGCTTTTAATAGTTTTACTTCCTCAGTGTTTTCCACATCATCCCTGATAGCCCTGTTTTCAATTATCCTGCTCTTCAAAAAGGCAGTGGCTATATTCATTCCGTGGTAAATTCCATTGTCACAGCTCTCAAGCAACGTAATAGTTTTATCAATGCCTGAGCCGGCAATAGCTACATCATATTCTTCCTTCAATTTCTCTATAGAGCCATCTGTAGACATTCCGTCTTTAACGAGAATTCTGTAATCTGTAAAAGTCTGTTTCTCAACACTTCTTATTGTTTCGAACAGTTTTTCTCCCGGATTATAGGATACTATGATAATTGTAAAAAAGTTTTTCTTCATAGCATAAGTCTCCCTTAATAGTAGCCTCTTTCTGAAAGAGTAAGTGGCAGATCGTGAAAAAGAAAAGTCTGATAAGGCAAAATTCGAATTCCGTCATTAGCAGCACCTCTCATATAGAGGGCAAAATACATAACGCATGCTATTATAGTACAAGCCGTTAAGGCTTTTTTCCTTGTATCATCTTTTATCTCCATAATAAGTGATGGTACAAACAATAGATGCGTCACAGTCATATAATATCCAACTCTTGAAATAACGGGGATAAATGATCCAAACACATACAGAACAAGCGCCATGATATTACAAATAAAGTAAAACCTGTTTCTCCTGCTATCTCTTATGGCATCTTTATACAACCAAAGAGAAAGAGCCAATATGACCACACACCTTACTATATTAACAATACTTGTCCCACCCTCGAGATACTCTGTATCTTTATAGGAAGGATACAGCATGATTACAATCTTAAGATAATAATCCTTCAGGAAAAGACATGATACGCCCAGAATCCCAAGTCCAACATACATCCATCTCTTCCAATTCAGCTGTGCAACTATGTATAAGAGTAATACTAGTAAAAGCGATTTATGGAAAAGACTTCCCATCAAAGTTACCAGCACAAATCGCGGCCAGTCCCTGTTAATTACATATTTAACCGAATAAAGAGCTATTGATAATGCCAGATAATATCTCACAGTGCTAAGTGACTGAAAATAATACCCAAGGAGCATGAACATTACAATGCTCATGGTAAACCACTTGCTCTGTTCATACATTGCCTTCATAAAGAAATAAATAGTTGCAAAGGCAAAGATTGCAAATATCAGAACATAATTTTCAAATCCGCACAGAAAATATATAACCCTGGCCAAAACATTGAAGCCTACCTCTGTCGGAACATAAGCACGACTATAGGCAAGATGCATCAGCTCGACATAATTAAGGTAATCATTTCCAACATTTAATCTAAGTGAAGAAACGGCAAAGAGCAGCACAAAAATAATAAGGCAGGTGACATGATTAACCATCTGTTGCCTGCTCATACCCTGATATATGCGGATACTTCCTCCGTCTTTGTCAGTTTGCTTAACAAGTAGTGCCATCAGCAGCACTATCACTGTAAGAGATAAATAAACTGCCATTTATTCTTTGATCGTCCTTCCATGTCTGATACCTGATAAAAGAACTCTATAACACTTAAAAAGTCCCATTTCAGCACACATAGTCAATCTGTTCTTGTACAAAAATCTAAATCCAAGCGCGAAGGCCATTCCGCCGTATAAAAAGTGGTATAAAACGCCCCTGTCAAAAAAGAATTTTTCTGTGTATCCTTTAAACCACGTAGACTCACTTACAAGCTCATGGCCGATTGCCACATCAGTCCTGTATACAGAAAGGCCTGCTTTCAGACAATCATGCAAAAAAAGGCTGTCCTCACCATTCATATATGGTGCTCCACCGCCAAACAAAAGGGAATATCTGACTCCACTCGAAATCAGCTTATCTCTCCTGGCGCATATGGCATAAGCCGGATATCTGCCATAGTTTTTCCACGTAACTTTGGCAAAAACCTCATTCCAGTATGTCTCTCTGCCCGGCTGAGCTTTAACATTAAAAAGAAGTATATCTGCCTTTGGATGAGCATCAAACTCTGCTAATATCTTCTGAGCATATCCGCTGTCATATACTATGTCATCATCTCCAAACTGGATGATTTCATGGTCTGAATTATCCAGCGCCAGATTTCTTGATCTCCCGACGCCTTTTTCATAGCGTCTCATAATTTTGATCGCGTGATCTCTAAATATATATTCTTCCGACTCTTCTGCACAAGAATTCTCATCCTGCCCAATAATCTGATTTACTATAACCGCATCAGATTCAATATTCATAGCCTCAGGCAGCTTTTGAGCATCCTTATTGACTGCCGAAACAAGAATCTGTAATCTCTTATCACTCATATCTTTTACCATCACTTAATACCATAGTAGCTACGCATAAATCTACTGTCAGCTCTTGCTATAATGATACCAAGAACAGGGCATTCATGTTTCTTGAGCTGCGCAAGAATATGTTCTGTCATTGCTCCATTTCTTGTTCCAAACGGAACACACAGTATAACTCCATCGCAGGTTCCTATTTTCCTGTAATTATCAAGAACTGTTCCCGGAACTGCCATTGGTGTAAGCCTGACGTTTGCACCGGCATCTGTTCCTGAAATAATTGCACTTATGGCTTCAGTGTCCGCTTTAGATACCTTTTCATCTTCAACACTGTCAGTTGAAATAACAGCAACCTGTCTATAACCTTCTGTTGCCTTATTTAGCCCTGCAATCAACTCATTCTTAAAGAAATCGTCCGTTTTTTTACACTGGATTCCAAGAACATTTACAGAATATCTTTTTTCTGCATCCTCCTGGATATAAATTGCATCATCTATAGCTGCGATAAGTAGCATTATCAGGATAGCAACAACTGCAGCACAGATAGCACCAAACACAGCAGCCGCAAAGCTTCTGTCTGAATAAGTAACAAGTTTTGCTTCGTCTATGCTAAGGCACTTTATTGAATCAAAAGCCTTATTACTGCTTCCATATTCTTCGAGAGACTTAACACTCGCACGAAGTATCGAATCAGCAAGCTCTTTGTCAGAATTCTCAGCCGATAAGAGCATAAGCCTTACATCAGAAGGAGTATCTGCATTTATAGAGGCAAGAAGCTCATCTTTTGTGATAGACCTGGCATCGCCATATGTTGCGCTGGGACCGTCAGATTCAGTGACATAAATCTGTTCTTTTTCCAGTTCGGCAATTATCGGATTCAAAATATCATCCGTAGGCATCAGCATATGCTGCCATGTATATGCATTGTAGTGATCAACAAGAGTTCCCTTGTTCTCATCGTAGGCAAAGCTCACATATAGTCTCGCTTCAGCCCTGTAGCTTCTGGCAGGTCCATAGGTCACAGTTGCCAGAGTATATATGCCAAGACATATAGCAGCCCCTATTACAGCTGCCAAAGGTACAATCCAAATCTTCCTGATAAGTCTGAGATAAAAACATCTAAGATTCAGAGTTTCCTCTCTATGTCCCTTACTTCCTCTTTCCATCCCATTCTCCTAAGATGCTGATCACGCATTTTTCTGTGCAGTGATCTGATTATCATCAACACCCTCCGTACTGTCGGGCGTAAACAAAATCTTAACCGTCAAGAGCATCAGCTTAATATCAAGCCATACAGAATAATTCTCTATGTATGTCAGATCCAGCTTGAGCTTGTCATATGGAGTAGTATTATACTTGCCGTAAACCTGCGCATATCCTGCAAGTCCGGCCTTAACCTTCATTCTGAATGCAAACTCCGGCATTTCTTCCAGATACTGAGCTATTATCTCAGGTCTCTCAGGTCTTGGACCTATAAATGCCATGTCGCCTACAAGAATATTAAACAGCTGTGGAAGCTCATCTATTCTGCATTTGCGGATAAACTTACCAATTGGAGTAATTCTCGAATCATTCTTGGATGCAAGTCTTGCCACCCCATCTTTTTCCGCATCGACGCGCATACTCCTGAACTTCATGATCTTGAATTCTCTGCGGTTCTGAGTACATCTGACCTGTTTGTACAGCACAGGGCCTCCATCATACAGCTTGATCGCGATAGCTGTTATGAGCATTACAGGGGATGAAAGAATTATGAGCAAAAGAGACAGCACAATATCTATAACCCTTTTAATTGCCCTCTGTTCAACCTTAATAGCATATTCCCTCAGCAAAAGAACCGGTGTATCAAAAAGATGCAGCTGAGTAGATCCTTTTAAAAGAACATCTGTTATCTTAGGCATAACATAAATTCTGATATTTCTGCCATAGCAATACTTAACAAGACCATTTCTGTACTGACTTGGAACATCCCAAATAATGACTCCGTCATAATTTCCAAGGCACTCTTCATATATCTTCTCGATTCCCTCGGAAATGTTCATAGACTTAACTATGTCATATTTGTCTTTTCTCATATTAAACTTATGCGTAATATCATCTACCGGATATATTCCACTTACAAGCAATAGTCTCCTTGGCCTGAATATCTTCATATACAAGCCATTTGTCGCATATGCCCACAAAAAAGAAATCGCCAACTGGATCAGGAAGATCATAACCATCGGTGTTCCCGTTACCAGCCAGTTTCTCAAAAGAGATATCTGGAAATAAGATATGAAGTTTACCATGAAAAGGGCAAAAATCTGAGAAAAGAACACGTCCATAGGCTTGAGATAGCCTATTTTCAGCCCTCCGTAAGTATTGGAAAAGAACAATAGAAGAATAAAGTAAATTCCAAGTATCAGAAGATGTCCTCTAAAATACAGCTTAAGTCCGCCTCCAAGTACATAACCATCCTGGCTGATACGAGTAGCTGCAACTATTGGATAATATGTTTTAAACCAAAAAAAAGCATAAACAGCGGTTTGCATCCCCAAACCAACGAATCCCAGAAAAAGCACAAGGATTCTCTTAGCTGATTCCACATTTTTCATACGAAATCCCCTTTTGCAGATCATAATCTTCTAAGTGTAGCTCTGACAGCCCATCCCACAAAATAAAAAATAGACTGCATCACTGATAGATCTGCGATATTCCTATACAAAAACCATATTCTCTGTATAGCGATAATTTTATTAGATGACAAAGATCTTGCCGGTCTTCTGTAAATAGCAAGATTCTCATCCAATCCATAAGCCACATAACCGCTCTTAAGTATTCTCCACCACGTAGCTGTATCTTCGCTCGGAACCTGAGGCATATGGATTATCTCCATGTCAATTTTCTCTGTATCGAACATTACTGTAGTAGTGAAGATAACAGTTCTGGATAGAGCCTGCCTGAAGCTGAGCGTCTTCGGTGCCCTTACTATCTTACCTGTCGGATTTGCCTTGTCGTCACCAAACTCATATGAGTGAAAAGAAAAAGCCGCTCCGGTCTTCTCCATAAAAGCAATCTGCTTCTGAAGCTTATCCGGCATCCAGACATCATCCGCATCCAGAAAAGCAATATATCTGCCAGCTGATGCATCAATTCCGGTATTTCTGGCAGCGGCTGCGCCTTCATTGACACTTTTTCTAATGAGCCTTACACGTTTACCCTGACTGGCAACTAGTTTTTCTATAAGATCAGCACTCCCATCTGTTGACGCATCGTCTACCAGAATAAGTTCCCAATCCTTGTAGGTCTGCCTGCTCACCATATCAATAGTAGTCTCTATATATTTAACTGCATTGTATACCGGAACAATAATGCTGACCATTATAACTCCTCTTTTACAATGTACATAGGACGCTTCTTGACCTCAAGATACGCTTTGGACAGATACTGTCCAACAATTCCAAGGCAAAAGAGCTGAACTCCGCTCACAAGAGAGATGATACAAACAGTAGAAGCCCAGCCAACTGTATTGTTAGGATCTCCAACTGTAAGCTGTCTTACTACAATAAATATTATAAAAATAAGGGCTATAAAGCAGAATAACACGCCAAATACTGACGCCATAGCAAGCGGTGCAGTTGAGAAAGCCACAATTCCATCAAGTGCATACAAGAACAGCTTCCAGAATGACCACTTGGTCTCACCCTTCTTCCTCTCAATGTTCTCAAATTCAAGCCACTTTGTCTTAAATCCGACCCATCCAAATATTCCTTTGGAAAAACGGTTATATTCCTCAAGAGAAAGGATCGCATCTACAAACTGCCTTGTCATAAGTCTGTAGTCTCTTGCTCCATCCACAATTTCAGTCTTGGACATCTTATTGATGATCTTGTAAAACTGCCTTGCAAAGAAAGATCTGATAGGCGGCTCTCCCTTTCTGTCTACTCGTCTGGTAGCCACACTGTCGTATCCTTCCTCAGCGATACACTTAAACATATCAGGTAAAAGAGCCGGTGGATCCTGGAGATCGCAGTCCATAACCACCACATAATCTCCCTTGGATTTCTGAAGTCCGGCATACATGCCCGCTTCCTTACCAAAATTTCTCGAAAAGTTTATGAGATGCACTCTCTCATCTTTTGCATGAAGCTCTTTAACAATAGAAACAGTATCATCTTTGGAGCCATCATTTACAAAGATAAGTTCTATATCAACATCTCTTTCCTTGAAAAAGCCCTCATATTTAAAAAGTTCATTATAAAAATCTACTATATTCTCCTGCTCGTTATAGCATGGGACAATAACGCTTAACAGTTCCATTACAAAATCTCCATAATCAATGTTTCATTTGATTGCGCCATAAACGCATACTACCGCAATCCTATCAAATATTTTACACTTATCCCCCGGTTCTTTCAATGGCAATCACTATTTCCACTGCATCCTGTATTCTAACGGACTTATCCCTTCTATCTGCTTGAATATCCTTGAAAAATAATAAAGCGGAGTTATCCCGCACCTGCTTCCTATTTCCTCAACAGTCTCATCCGTAAATCTCAGCATCTGCTTGGCATGTGTAATACGTGTGATCAGCAGATAATTGATGATTGACGTGCCATACTGCTCTTTAAAACCTCTCGATAAAGAGTACTTGTTTACCAAAAACATATCTGCCAGCATATCGAGGCTGATCTTCTCAGAATAATGCAAATCAAGGTAGTCTTTCAGATTCATGATCGTCTTTGAGTTGTTCGAAACCTGCGCTGCCTCGGGATTCCAGCTAAAGCTCATCAGAAAGGTAATAAGCTTTGACAGATACTCATTTATTCTTATATCTCTGATATAATCTGAAGATCTGGCTGTTTCATTTATGCTCGCCCATATTTTTTCCGGCTCAAGGCCATTATCTGGTCTGAAAACAGGCTGGCCACCTCTCTCTACATATTTAAGATAAATCGGCAGCATGCTTTCTCCATTAAAGTGAATCCATTCCAGCGCCCATAAGTCTTCTGAAGTCCTGTGAAGATAAGGATTTTTACAATTTATAAAAACGCAGTCTCCGCTTTTTACTGTGTATTCTCTTCCTCCATAATCAAGTGTTCCGCTTCCCTCTTTTACATAAAAAAATAGAAATGAATCCAGATTCTGTCTCTTACTTGTATGAGTTTTCTTGGCTTTCAGCTCACCTATTTCCTGCAAATACATCAGATTTGATTTAGCAAACTCTGATGGCGTATACAACATTCTGTTGGAAGATACATATTCACCCTGAAACAATCTTTCCTGCATTTATGCTGATCTCCTCTTTATACCGATAGTAAAAGAAATAATATAACGATAACATGTGTATTTAATACAGTTTCATACATAGTATAATTGTCATGTCAAGATAATGCAAATCAAAATCAAGAAAGTGAATTTTCATACTCTTTTTTTGTCTTTATAATAAGCAGGAAATATGCAAATTATGTTCTAAATTGAGAGGAAAAAAATATGGCTAAAAAAGCGCTTATTACTGGTATAACCGGTCAGGACGGATCTTATCTTGCAGAGTTCCTTCTTGAAAAAGGTTATGACGTTCACGGAATAATCCGTAGATCTTCTGTTGACTACAGAGAGAGAATCGCTCATCTTGAGGGACACCCTAACTTCCACCTTCATTATGGTGATCTTGGCGATTCCATGAGTATTCTTGGTGTAGTTGGCAAGGTTCGTCCTGATGAGATCTACAACCTTGCAGCTCAGTCACACGTACAGGTATCTTTTGATTCACCTGAGTTTACTGCTGATGTTGACGCTACAGGTGTTCTTAGAGTATTAGAGGCAGTTCGTCAGTGCGGACTTGCTGATACATGCCGTATTTATCAGGCATCTACTTCTGAGCTTTATGGTAAGGTTGAGGAAGTTCCTCAGAGTGAGAAGACTCCTTTCCATCCATACAGCCCATATGCTGTTGCCAAGCTCTATGGTTACTGGATCATCAAAGAGTATCGTGAAGCTTACAACATGTTCTGCTGCTCAGGTATTCT
>JAEEGL016956513.1_pt1 | contig 94047 bp, 69 predicted proteins | sample 9134231 | NCBI WGS metagenome assembly JAEEGL01 (sample SAMN16246548, study PRJNA631951) | gut metagenome | biome: gut microbiome; feature: rumen; material: fiber-attached | host: Bos | place: Iran: Karaj | collected 2018-10 | reverse complement strand
TTATCTGCTCGGAAGTATTAACGCAGCTGTTATAGTTTCAAGGACTTTCAATAAATCTGACGTCAGGACACACGGCAGCGGTAATGCCGGCGCCACTAATATGCTTCGCACTTTCGGTGTTAAAAGCGCACTTTTTACTACGATAATCGACCTTGCGAAGGGTATTATCGCGTGCCTCGCCGGAGGACTTCTCCTGCATTATTTAGGCGGCCGGTTCGGATACGTTGAAGGTTCATGTATAGCCGGTGCGTTTGCGGTGATCGGACATAACTGGCCGGTCTATTTCGGATTTAGAGGCGGGAAAGGCGTTATGACCGCTTTTGCAGTTATGCTTATGATCGCTCCGCTCGCCGCGCTCTTAAGCCTTCTCGTATTCATTATCGTTGTCCTGATCTCGAGATACGTTTCGTTGGGATCGATAACGGCAGCATTTACGCTTCCGGGATTTACTGCACTGTTTCTGTTTATTTTCAAGCAGAATATTATTTCTTTTACGTTTTTTGTTAGCGTTTTCCTCGCTCTGCTTGTTATAATACGCCACCACACTAATATCGGAAGGCTCGTTAAGGGCACTGAAAACAAATTCAGTATTAAAAGGAAAGAGAACGATGATAATACTGCTAAAAAGTGATGCCGACGCTAAAACCGTATCGGATCTTAAAGAGTGGCTCTCCAGGTGGGACGTTTCTATTGAGTCGGCAGATGCTTTCGGAAGCGAAGTTATAAAAGTCGAAGGCGATCTGGATAAAATAGATTTTTCACTTGTTAAACGTTTTGATTGCGTTGCGGCAATAACAAAAACAGAAGATTCATATAAATTTGCGTCGAGGCATAATTATCCTTCCGATACTGTGATCAAGGTCGGGAATATTGAGATAGGCGGCAATAATTTCAGCGTTATTGCCGGCCCGTGCTCTGTTGAGTCAAACGAGCAGATATGTGATATTGCTTTGTCCGTTAAAGCGAGCGGAGCCTCGATCCTGCGCGGCGGTGCCTTCAAGCCCCGCACTTCACCTTATGCTTTTCAGGGCCTTAAGAGCAGGGGAATCGAGCTCCTTTTGGAAGCCAAGAAGCTCACCGGTATGCCGATCGTTTCTGAGATCGTTGATATCACTGCTCTTCCGTTTTTCGAACACGTTGATATTATTCAGGTAGGAGCCAGAAACATGCAAAATTTCGAGCTTCTGAAGGAACTCGGACATACCCGCAAGCCTATTTTGTTAAAGCGCGGTCCTGCCAATACTATCGAAGAGTTTCTGATGAGTGCCGAATATATATTGGCAGGGGGCAATACTAACGTTATTCTTTGCGAGAGGGGAGTCAGAACTTTCGAGAATCTTACCAGGAACACTCTCGACATTGCTTCGATCCCGCTGCTGAAGAGATTAACACATCTTCCGGTTTTTGCAGATCCGAGTCACGCTTCAGGAAGAGCAGATATAGTTCCGTCGCTTGCTCTGGCATGCTGCGCTGCCGGAGCCGACGGAGTTATGGTCGAAGTTCATAATGATCCGGTCAACGCTTTTTCCGACGGCGCGCAATCGATCACGCCAGACGTTTTTGCTTCATTGATGAAAAACGTCAGAGCTGTTTGCGACGTACTGGGTAAGAAGTATTAATTTATAATAATACTGAATTACTGAATACTGGATCCGGACACTTTAGTTATAAAAACTGCCATATCGCTCCAGCTAATCCGGCAAGCATGAACGGAACAAGAGGAAGTTTTGATCTTAGATCGAGCCTTTCTCTTGTTTTTATCTTTCTTATTAGTCCTTTTATTATTTGGAAAACGCATGCACTTAAGAAAGTAATAAGAAGAAAATATAAAATACCGTAAATTCCTAAACCTAAACCAAGAGCTGTAATGATTTTAACGTCAGCACCGCCGATCCCGCCTTTAAGCGCAGGAATCACTGTAAAAATAAATCCTGTGACCGCACCTGCTAATGCTAACAACAAAGTACTCGTTCTATGATCCTTAACGTAATCATAAACAGTTAGTATGATTCCCGCAGCGGCAATAACGATTGAAAAGACGTTGTTAACTTTATTCTTTCTTATGTCAAAAACGGATGCCGTGATCAGTACTGCGGCAATAACGGTGTAATAAATTATTCTATCCATATTGATCCACCTCGCAGCATCAACGATACCGCCTTTCGTTTATGATATCAAATTTATTTTTATTACCGGTTATTACTCGACTTTTCCGGAAATATCCGGATATTGTCCCGATTTTTCCGGAAATTTCCTTTCATTTCCGCAATTTTCCGGGGAAAAATCCGCTGCAAAAAAAGCCTTGACATATCTCTTTGTGAATGACTATAATCATATTGCGGTAAATCCGTAAATCCAATTTTATTGAGAGGTGAAACAAATGGACGCCGGAGGTAGTAGTAATGCGGGTCCCGGACGAAGTAACGCTGATTCAGCTGTTCCTTTATGCTCTGTTATATCTTATTCATTTGTTTCATCCGCATTCAGCTTTATTTTTTAGTTTTTTGCCGAACGAAATAAATCGATAGAATTTCAGAAGGGTTCCGTATGCACAGTCTGCCCCCTTTTTAAATACCGGTATTCCGGAAAAAGGAAAGGAAAAGCCTATGCAGGACGAGAATGAATTAATGAATGACGCCGAGGATATTCTTGATCAGAAGATAGAACTCGCGTACGAACTCATTGAGAAAAAAGACTTTCAGCAGCTTAAAGAACTGCTCGGAAGCATGGAACCGGCAGATATTGCTATGATGCTTGAAGAGGTCCCGATCGAAAAAGTACCTCTCATTTTCCGCATTCTGCCAAAAGAACTTGCCGCAGACACGTTTGTCGAAATGGAGACTGATCAGCAGGAAGTACTTATCAGAGCATTCTCTGATGAAGAACTTGAGCAGGTCATGAGCGACGTGTTTGTCGACGATACCGTAGATATTATCGAAGAAATGCCCGCTAACGTTGTCCGGAGAATACTTAAGAGTGTAACTCCGGAGAGAAGGGCGAAGATCAACGAAATCATGCATTATCCGGAAGACAGTGCCGGAAGTATCATGAGCACCGAATTCGTTGACCTTACCGAAAACGTTACCGTAGGCCAGGCTTTTGACAAAATACGCGAGACCGGACTTAATAAAGAAACGATCTACACCTGTTACGTTATTGACGGAAACAGAAAACTTGTCGGACTTGTTACGGTCATGACGCTGCTCACCAGCCCGCAGAATGCGGTAATATCTGATATTATGGATGAAAACGTTATCTTTACGACGACCGACGCCGATAAAGAAGACGTTTCTAAACTGATCGAAAAGTACGACTTACTCGCGATACCTGTTGTCGACCTGGAACACAGGCTCGTAGGTATCGTAACGGTTGACGACGCTATCGACGTAATTCAGGAAGAAGCCGAAGAAGACTTCGCAAAGATGAACGCTATTACGCCGATGGAAAAGCCGTACCTTAAAACATCGGTATTTAATATCTGGAAGAGCCGTATACCGTGGCTGATGTTGATGATGGTTTCCGCGACGTTTACAGGAATGATTCTTTCAAGATTTGAAGCCGCGCTTGCACAGCTCGTCGTACTGACGGCATTTATACCGATGTTAATGGATACGGGCGGTAACTCCGGAAGCCAGGCTTCGGTTACGATAATTCGTGGTATTTCTCTGGGTGATATTGAGTTTAACGATATATTGCGGGTCATCTGGAAGGAGTTACGTGTCGCTGCGCTTTGCGGACTGTCGATGGCAGTTGCGACATTCGGTAAAGTTATGCTGATAGACCATCTGCTGCTTCGGAATGACAGCATTAACTGGAGGATCGCTTTGATCGTTTGTATAACTATGGCATGTACGATCATCATTGCTAAATTCATCGGCTGTACGCTGCCGCTGTTTGCTAAGAAGATCGGTTTCGACCCGGCTGTAATGGCCAGCCCGTTTATTACGACTATAGTTGACGCCGTATCACTGCTGATCTACTTTGCTGTTGCTTCAATGGTTTTGCCGGCTTACTTCTGAGCACTTCAAGCACGCATTTATCCGATTCCCTCCTTTGGTGTGATTGCACCGGGAGGGAATTTTTATATTATAAACTGTTCCGGACGGGTGACGATCGCCGATCTATTTACTATTTGCAATTCGCACTGTTCTATTGAAATTCCGGCTAAATAGTTGTATACTTTTGAACATAAATGATATATGCGGGAGATTTAAGATCATGTACTTAAGTAAAAAGCAAAAGCGAAAAATAATCTACGTGACGGGGAGCATTGCCGCGGCGGCGATTGCACTTCTTTTGCTGCCGAAACTTATCTCGGCTGCCTCCGCTTTTGCATACAAAAAACTTCCGCGAACGCTTGCCGAGCCGGACGATGACGACTGGGGGCCGGAGATAGTTAAAACATCTACTCTTAAAAAGGAGAACTGAAAGATGAGTTTACCGGATTTTAACGTACAGGAGATGGCGGACGAGATAATGAAGGCGGTAAAGAAAGCCCGAAGCGAATTGGTTAAACTAAACGTAATGGTGATGGGGAAGACCGGCGTAGGTAAGAGTACGCTGATAAATAATATGTTCAGCGAACCGCTCGCGGAAGTCGGAATCGGAAAACCAGTTACTGACGAAATACGCAAATTCGAAAAACCGGATTTTCCGCTTGCGATTTATGACACTCCCGGCCTTGAACTCGGCGGAGTGAATTCTGTCGAAAAGCTGCTCGCAGGCGTCACAAAAGTCATCACCGAAGGAATTGCCACCGGTGACGTAGGGCAGGCAATACACTGCATCTGGTACTGTGTTTCTACTCCTTCGCACCGCTTCGAAAAGACAGAGAAGCTTTTCATCCAGCGCTTTTTAGAAGAAACCGGCCAGTTCAAAGTACCCGTAATTATTGTATTGACACAATCTTTTTCAAAAACGGACACAATTGCCCTGAAGACTGAGATCGAAAAAGAGAATCTCGGAGTCGTGCAGGTCGTGCCTGTGCTCGCAAGTAATTTCGAGATCAATGAAGAGTATACAGCAAAAGCGTACGGCCTTGACCGCCTTACTGAAGTTATGGACAACGTGATCCCTGAAGCTGTGCGTAATACTCTCGTTGCTGTTCAGAAGGCAAATATCCGCCTTAAGCAGAAAAAAGCGCAGCTCGTCGTAGCTTCGTCTGCGGCAACGGCCGCGGCTACCGGTGCTGTTCCGATCCCGTTTTCCGACGCGGCACTGCTCGTTCCTGAACAGATCGCTATGCTGGCCGGTATTACTGCCGTATTCGGTCTGCCCGTCGAAAAATCAACTATTACTGCTGTCGTTTCGGCAACGATCGGTACGGTCGGGACAACGGTTTTGGGCAAAACTGTGATTTCCGGTATTTTCAAACTCATTCCGGGCGTAGGCAGTGTGATAGGCGGAATGATATCAGGCAGCGTTGCCGCGGCAATAACTGCCGCACTCGGCGAGGCTTATATCGGTATCATGTCTATGGTCGCGCAGGGCGAAATGAAAGTAGGCGAGATCGATTCCGAAGAAGGCAAAAAAGCTATTGCCCGCCTGTTTAAGAAACGGCTCAAACTAAAACGAGACGATAACGGGATACCCGAGATCGAATTAAAAGAAACAAAAGCGGCTAAAAAAGCTCTTCCGAAACCCAGGAAATTCGGCAGCAAGAAACGCTGACTATTTCTTTTCCTTATTTTGCCGATTTTTGATCTGCGCTATTTTACATTGGCTCAGATTTGTGGTATACTAATTCTTTGAAAGCGGCGGTAGCCCTTCTGCTGCTTTTATCTGTCCTTAACCGGGTTATTATAGTATTTTGGCGGAGGTATACCGATGAAAAGAGCAGACTATCTGAATTGGGACGAATATTTTATGGGTATTGCCATGCTTTCGGGCGGTCGCAGTAAAGACCCCAACACCGGAGTAGGCGCATGCATCGTTGACCGCGATAACCGTATATTGTCCCTCGGTTATAACGGTATGCCGTTCGGATGCTCCGACGACGAATATCCCTGGGCCAGAGAAGGGGAACCTCTTGACACAAAATACCTTTACGTCTGCCACGCCGAATTAAACGCGATCCTTAATTATAACGGCGGGTCGCTCCGCGGCGCCAGAGTTTACGTAACGCTTTTCCCATGTAATGAATGCACTAAAGCGATCATTCAGAAAGGTATATCCGAGATCATTTACCTCAGTGATAAATATGCGGATACTGATTCTACCGTTGCCTCGAAACGTATGCTCACGAGCGCCGGCATTAAATTCAGGAAGTATGAACCGTCGGGTAAACGGATAGAGTTGAATCTCTGATTTTGGTTTCGATATTTTTAGATTTTAAGAATACGTTAAACAGTTTGTAATACAGAAGGACGGAAGGGTACGAAGATGAAAATAATAGTAACTGAAAGCATTGCAAAAGAAGGAATTGATTATCTTAAAGAAGCCGGTTTCGACGTTACGGTATCGTTCGGTATCGCAAGAGAAGAGCTGCTCAAAATAATCGATGAATATGACGGACTTATTGTCAGAAGCGTAACGAAAGTTGACGCCGAACTGATAGCAAAAGCAGTTAATCTTAAAGTTGTCGGCCGCGCCGGCAACGGCGTCGATAATATCGACCTTAAGACCGCCACTCAAAAAGGAATTATCGTTGTCAATACGCCTGAGAGCAATACTATGGCTGCGGCTGAGCTCGCTATTACCTTGTCTTACGCTGTGTTCAGGAACCTCGTCCAGGCTGTTTCTGCAGGGAGAAACCACGATTTCAGAAGAGGCAGGTTTATAGGTTCGGAACTCGAAGGAAAGACGGTCGGAATAATCGGTCTGGGCAGGATAGGAAGCATAGTAGCCAGAAAGCTTACCGGATCCGGCATGAGCGCGATCGCATATGACCCCTATATCAGCGACGAACGCTTTATAAAACTCGGAGTTAAAAGAGCTAATACCCTCGACGAACTGCTCTCGGTATCTGATCTGATTACGATACACACGCCTAAAACGGCTGAAACGATCGGAATTATCGGAAGTGAAGAGATCAAAAAGTGCAAGGATGGCGTAAGGATAGTAAATGCCGCCCGAGGCGGACTCGTTGACGAAAAGGCGCTATATGACGGACTCGTTTCCGGAAAAGTCGCCGGTGCGGGTCTCGACGTACTCAACCCGGAACCTAACTATAATAAGCCTCCTGAGGAGCAGGATTATACGAATCCGCTGCTTACACTTGATAACTGCATCATCACGCCTCATCTCGGTGCGTCTACGAAGGAGGCAAATTTCAACGTGGGTACCGCGGTCGCCGAGCTCGTCGGCAAAGCGCTGAAAGGCGAGATGGTCGCTGCGGTCAATATGCCTCCGCTCGGTGCTTCCGATATGGCTGAATTAAGGCCGTACCTCGCACTTTCCGAAGCGCTTGGAAAAATTTATTTCCAGACCGAGAAAACGCCTGTTAAAAAAATCAAGATCAAATATTCCGGCGATCTCGCAGCGCCTGATGCCGCTACCGATATTTTTACACTCTCGTTCATCAAAGGGTTCTTAGAGCCGATCGTGAACGATAAAGTTAATTACGTAAACGCAAAGCTCATGCTCGATAATATGGGCATCCAGCTTGTTGAGAGCAGATCTTCACAGCTTGATAAATACACTAACCTTATGACGGCCGAGTTCGTCACAGTAAACGGCGACGTTCTTTCGGTATCCGGCACTGTATTTGCGAAGAGCGAGATAAGAATTGTCGAATTTTTCGGGTACAAACTCGACTTCGAGCCGACGGATTACGTTCTTGCGATCAAGAACACGGACGTTCCCGGTATCGTAGGTAAGATCGGTACAGTGCTCGGAAACAACAATATCAATATCGCGGCAATGCAGTGGAGCAGAAAAGTCAAAGGCGATAAGGCGGAGGCATTCGTAAGCGTTGACCAGGCGGTCGATCCTTTGATCATTGACGAACTGAAAGCGCTGCCCGGAGTTCTGCTTGTTTCGCTCATCTGCTTCTAAACGAAATAAAAGATAAATTAACGGAATCGGGGACATACATTGGATAATTTAAGGATCGCGGTAATATCGGACATACATTCAAATCTCGCTGCACTTGAGGCGTGCATTGACGACGCCAAAATGCTGGGCGCAGACCGTTACGTCGTGCTCGGGGATATAGTTTCCGACTGGCATAAACCGAACGAATGCTTAAATATTGTCCGCGATCTGACTGATCTTGTTATTGCCGGAAACCGTGAACAATACATGAAAAACGCGCCTGAAATGCTTGACTACTGGATACTTTACGACCAGTTCGCGTCTCTTTTATGGACTTACAGGCAGCTTACTTCGAAAAATCTGATGTATATCCGGAAACTGCCTCAGTGCCTTTCGATCGCGACCGATAAGTACAGGATAAAGGCAGTTCACGGTTCTCCTTTTTCCCAGACTGAACTTTGCTATAAATCGGCCGGGCTGTCTCCGGTCGGAGAATGGCTCGAGGCGATAGATGAGGACATCTTGCTCTGCGGACACAGCCACGAGCAGTGGAAGTGGGAAAAAAACGGTAAGATTGCTGTGAATCCGGGATCCTGCGGCTCGCATTTTAATAAACGTCATTGCGCAGAATATGCTGTTATCGAGCTCGGTGATATGGTAAACGTTCAGCTCAGGCAGGTCAAATATAATATCGAAGCTAATTTCCACGCTTTGATGCAATCCGATCTTTATGAGAAAGCTTACGACTGGACGCTTATCAATTATCTCGGCATGGTTCGCGGCGAAAACGAATTGAAAGAATTCCTTGATATTTGTGAAGAAGAGCGTAAAAAAGATCCGTTTGCCGGATCCGGGCCTATCCCGAACGATATATATAACAAAGTATTCGAAGAGCGGTTCTCCGAAAAGATAAAAGCTTACCTTTTTGCCGGATGACCGCCTTATCAAATATGGTTGTTGATATAAATTATTATTAAATACCGGAGGTATGTTATGAATTACAAAGGACCTGTTGTTGTCATCGTTATGGACGGTGTGGGGCTTTCTGACAGAGTAGAGGGTAACGCCGAAAAAGCGGCTTATAAGCCTGTGCTTGACCGGCTTTACTCGGATTATCAGTGGACGAAGATCAAGGCGCACGGTACGGCTGTGGGTCTTCCTTCTGACGACGATATGGGAAATTCCGAGGTCGGTCACAATGCTATCGGCGCCGGCCAGGTGTACAGTCAGGGCGCAAAGCTGGTAAACGAGTCCATCGAATCCGGCGATATGTTTAAGGCCTCGGGCTGGCGCGAGATCGCTGACAACGTTTTAAATAATAGATCTACGCTTCATTTTATCGGTCTTTTTTCCGACGGTAACGTTCATTCGCACATTAACCATCTTAAGGCAATGATCGTCGAGGCTAAGAAGGAAGGCGTTTCTAAGGTCAGAGTTCATATTCTGCTCGACGGTAGAGACGTAGGCGAGACTTCTGCGCTCGAATACGTGGATCCGTTTGAAGAATTCCTCAGCAGCCTGCGCGACGATAATTTCGACGTTAAGATCGCCAGCGGCGGCGGACGTATGAATATTACGATGGACAGGTATAAAGCCGATTGGTCAATGGTTGAGCGCGGCTGGAAAACTCACGTGCTCGGTGAAGGCCGTACGTTCTCAAGTGCGCACGAAGCGATCGAAACGTACCGAAAAGAGACAGGGGCAATCGATCAGGATCTGCCTGCTTTTGTTATTGCCGACGCCAGCGGACCGGTCGGTAAGATCGTTGACGGCGACAGCGTCGTATTCTTTAATTTCCGCGGCGACCGCGCTATAGAGATCAGCGAGGCGTTCACTAACGAGAAGCTCGATACGTTTGACCGCGGTTATATGCCTAAAGTCTGCTACGCCGGTATGCTGCAGTACGACGGAGACCTTAAGATCCCGCCCAGATTCCTTGTCGAGCCTCCGAAGATCTCAAATACGATGGGCGAATATCTCGCAAATCACGGTATCGCTCAGCTCGCCGTAGCCGAAACACAGAAGTTCGGACACGTTACGTATTTCTGGAACGGTAACCGCAGCGGAAAATTCAACGATGAGCTTGAGACTTACGTTGAGGTCAAATCAGACGTAGTTCCTTTCGAGCAGCGTCCCTGGATGAAAGCTGCTGAAGTTACAGATGCGCTTATAAAAGAACTTAGGACCGGACGTTACGGATTCGTCAGGGTCAATTTTGCAAACGGCGATATGGTCGGTCATACGGGAAGTTTCCAGGCCGCAATAATCGCTATGGAGACTGTCGATCTCTGCCTTGGAAGAATTCTTCCTGTCATCGACGAACTCGGCGGCATGGCTATCATTATCGCCGACCACGGCAATTGCGACGAGATGTATGAGATCAAGAAAGGTAAAGTCGTTCTCAATCCTGACGGAAAGCCGAAAGCCAAGACGTCACATACGCTTAATCCTGTTCCGTGCATTTTCTATGACAATACTCCGAACAGAGATAACTACGTGATAAAGGAAGGCAGCTTCGGCCTTTCCAACGTTGCCGCCAGCGCACTGTTCCTGATGGGCATGAACGCTCCTGAAGGCTGGGACGAAAGCATCGTTTGCAGTAAATAACAATCATCACCTCCGTGCATAATGATCATTGTACGGAGGTCTTTTTATGGTTACCGGTGATCATTATGAAATACGATTTTGATTCTTTAATTAACAGGCGCGGTACAGATTGCTACAAATGGAACGTAGGGGAGAACGAACTCCCTATGTGGATCGCTGATATGGATTTCAAAACCGCTCCATGCATCATAGATGAACTTCAGAAGCGCATTTCTCATGGCATATACGGCTATGCGGAAGTTCCTGACGAATGGTACGACGCTTACATTTCATGGTGGAAAACGAGGCATAATCTAACGATCACCCGCGAATCGCTAATGTTTACCACAGGCGTTGTAGCGGCAATATCATCTACAGTAAGAAAGCTTGGCTCTCCTAATGAAAACGTCGTTATACAGACTCCGGTTTACAACATTTTCTATAACTCGATCCTGAATAACGGCCTTCGCGTGCTTGAATCTCCCTTAAAATATGAAAATGGCAATTATTCTATGGACCTCAGCGATCTTGAACTCAAGTTCTCGGATCCCCAGACTTCACTATTTATTCTATGCAATCCTCAGAATCCTGCCGGAATAATCTGGGACGCATCGACACTAGAAAAGATAGGGGAGCTTGCGCTTAAATACAACGTGACCGTCATCGCCGATGAGATCCATTGTGATATTACAAGACCTGGGATTGAATATACTCCTTTCGCTTCTGTATCTGATACCTGTGCTAAAGTCAGTGTAAATTGTATCGCTCCTACAAAATCATTTAATCTTGCCGGAATACAGACTGCCTCTGTTTTCGTCCCGGACAAATTCCTGCGGCACAAGGTCTGGCGGGCTATCAACACTGACGAAGTGGCTGAGCCTAACGCGCTTGCTTGTCCGGCGGCAATTTCAGCGTATAATTCCGGCGCTGAGTGGCTCGATGAAATGCGAGATTACGTCTTTGAAAATAAGCGTATCGTTAAAGATTTCATATCTTCAGAAATTCCTTCTCTAAACGTGATCGAAGGTGACGCGACGTATCTCGTTTGGATCGATATTTCCGCTACCGGAATGGATTCTACCGCTTTCACCTCGGCTTTAAGAAAAGAAACAGGCCTGTTCGTTTCAGACGGTAAAGTATACGGGGGAAACGGAAGGTCATTTTTCAGGATGAACGTCGCTACTCCGCGCACGCTGGTTTACGATGCACTTTCAAGGTTAAAGAAATTCATAGATACTATCTGATGGCACGGAGGCGGACTTAACCGCCTCCCTCATTTTAAAACGCTGTTAATTTCATCAGCTTGCTTTCAGCATCGTATTGCCGTTTTTAGACCGCTCGTCATTTTGCTGATAATCGTCAATTATAGAAAGATCGATTATTGCGAGAATGTCCCTCAATTTCATTGCCTCCGACCTCGTAAAGGTCATTCCTTTCGTTGCCCTCGTCATATCGGGATTCCAGTCTCTTACGTCAAGTTTGAATTTCCCGCCGCCCCATTGGGTCACTGTCAGAAGCCGTTTCCAGCCTGTTTTTGTATTTTCCCGGATAGTGGCGAGTCTGGCACGCACGACGTGATCCATCGGCTGATAGCCTCCGCCGTTATCGCTTGAATTATTTCCGCTGCGATTCGTCGTAGTTGCAGGGGCGGTTTTAGGCGATGTGCTCTGATTTTCTTTTACTGGCTGTGCCGGTTCCGCTTTTTGCTCTTCATGCGCTTTAGCTTCACCGTTCTGCTCAGAGGCAGCTGCGATAAAGTTTTGTTCGTTATCCGTTACGTTTTGTTCGGAAACATTGTTGTTATCATTTTCGTTATCCATTTTTTTAACTCCGTTCTTAGATTGAATTTTGCCATGTCAAGTACTTTCGGCTTAAAGATAATATATGATTTATGGACAAAGTTCAAATATTACACCGGAAAAGTGCAAAGTACATTTTTTAAAAATATTCTTCGGTATATTGGCTGTTTTAACGGCTTTTAATACGAGAAGTTCAAAAACGCAATTTTGAATTTTATAAAATTCAATGACAGGCGCCTGTTTTCCTCGAAAATATTTTTTAATTTATTTTAAAACAGAAGCAATCGATAAAATACATTGCCCTTGATTTATTGCACCTTAAAATGATATACTAAAAACAGTCCGGCAGCTGATTTTCTACGTTGCCGCGCTGACAGAAGGAGCAAAGTCATGTTAGATTTAATTATAGATAGACTATTGTCAATTCCGGGAATGATCCTGTTCTTCTCGTTCAGAGGTTTTTTCCAGGCCTGGGTGGCTAAAAAATTAGGCGACCATCTGCCCGAACGCGACGGATTCCTTACTATGAATCCCAAAGCACATATTAATATATTCGGTTTCATCATGCTGCTTTTAGTAGGTATCGGCTTCGGTAAACCTATGCGTTTTGATTCCACTTTTTATAAAAATAAAAAGAGAGATACTGCTATTCAGATCCTTTCGGGGCCCGCAGCCGGAATCATTGCCGGATTTGCAATGTATGCCGTATACTTTATCTTATATGGTATTCTTGGCAGGTACACCGGACTTTACTCAAACAATATTTTTAATTACCTCTGCCTTATATTCTTATTTGGAACTCAGATTGCGCTGTTACTTACAGTATTCCATCTGCTTCCTCTCCCGGGTTTCGACAGCTACCGGTTAATAGTTAATTTCCTGCCATATAACGTTTACAGGAAATTCTACGTTATCGAGAAATACAGCATGTGGATATATATCGGCTTCCTGCTCATACTCAGGATACCTGTCATAGGAGATTTCATATTTAATTATTTGATAGCATATCCCGCAAACGGATTGATGAGGCTTATTCAGCTTCCATTTGACCTCATATCCAAGCTTCTGCCGTGAAAACAGAGGAGTTATTTGCTAAAATGAACAAAACTGCTAAAATTTTGTGCGCTATTTTTGCGGTAATAATTACTGCAGGTCTTACGTACGCGATAATAACTTATCATCCGGACTATAAAACAGCATCGGACGCTTTTAACGTAAAAGCGCTCAGGGTCAATTATTCAGACGAACCTTCCGCCGTTTCGAGCGATGAATTGACGTTCGGATGGCAGATGGATTCGGATAAAGTCGGGATCTCCCAGACTGCGTACAGGATCGTTGTCAACGACAAAAGTAATTTTAAAGGCCGCACTTACTGGGATTCAGGAAAAGTCCTCTCTGCCGAATCTGCGTGCGTACAATACTCCGGAAGAAAACTTGACCCCGAAAAGGAGTATTACTGGAAAGTCACCGTCTGGGACGATAAAGATGAGTACAGTACAAGTGAAACGCCCGCGCACTTCGAAACCGCCTGCGACGAAAAAGCGCTTTCCAAAGCCTTATTTATCTCCGAAGGCTCGAACGCGTCAAAATATAAAGAATATTCGCTTGAATTCGACGCCGCGATCACTTCTCAGGCGCTCGGAACACTTATCGACGTTAAGAACGGGTCAAATTATTATTTATGGCAGTTCAATCTTTCGGATCACGGCGTGCTGTATCTCAGAAAACACGTGTTTTACCCGGGCGGTTATACTGTCGATGAAGTTGATATTTCTAGAAAATGCGGCTCTGATATCGAATACGGCGATGAATTTCACGTAAAAATAACGTCAGACCGCAAAAGTATAAAAACATACGTAAACTCAAAACTTGTTGACACTTACTCCGCGAAACTTTACAACTCCGCTTTTTACGGTTTCAGACAGGGCGCGGGAGAAGCCGGATGGGTAGATAATATCGAAACTAAAATCGTTCAGGATAACGGTGAGAAGATCGAATTTGCATATGATTTTGACGATGAATATAATCCTTATTCAATAGGTTCAGTCATATCGGGAAGACTCGAACTCGGACCCTTCCCGGGGGAGCAGAAGTCATATATCAGTTTTGACGGCAGCAAGGTCATAAATAACAAGCCCGGCGGCGTGATGTTCAGAAAAAGTTTTGAACTGAGCGGTAAAACCGATGTTTCAAAGCTTAAAAAGGCGCGTCTGTACGTGACAGCGCTCGGTAATTTCAACATATATATCAACGGAAATAAGATAGGCGACGACGTTCTGAAGCCCGGCTGGACCGATTATTCGACGCGCGTGCAATATTTCACTTATGACGTTTCAGAAGCGCTGAAGAGCGGAGAAAACGTTATCTGCGCATACGTTACTTCCGGATGGTGGAACGGGCGAGTTTCATTCTCAACGTACGGAAATCTTGACAACGCATTTATGTGCAGGCTTGTGACGGAATATAAGAACGGGAGAAAATCCGAGCTTGTTACAGACGAAAGCTGGGAATGGAACAGAGAAGACTGCCCGGTGGTGGAAGCGTCGATTTACGACGGAGAAACTTACGACGCGCGCTATTCTCCTACAGTATATATGCCCGATGAATATGATCCTGAGGGATGGAATTATGCGGCTGCTTTTCTTTACGAAGGAGAAGTAACTCCCGCATCCGGCGCTCCGGTAAAAGTCAGAAACGAATTAGAATTGACGCCGTCTTCTGTAACAATTCATAAAGAAACTGAAGACAACGGATCAGATTTCGGAAAAGTTATTGTCCTTCGTGAATTTTCCGGGGAAGATGAGTTTACGCTTGAACACGGGGAGACCGCGGTTATCGATCTCGGTCAGAATATGGTCGGATGGCCGCTTATAAGTGTTTCCGGACGGAGCGGGACTCAGATCATAATGAGATTCGGAGAGATGCTCAACGATTCCGGCAGAAAGTCGAGGGGCAACGACGGTCCTGAGGGTTCTGTCTACACTTCAAATTACAGATCTGCCGCCTCTACAAACCGCTACATAATGAGCGGCGAAGGCGTTGAAAATTATCATACTGATTATTCATTCTACGGTTTCAGGTATATATCGGTCACCGTCTCCGATACAGTCACTTTCCACTCTGTGCGCGGTCAGGTAGTCGGGTCGGTTAATCCCGAATCCGGCAGTATCACCACGTCCGACGCTTCAGTAAATCAGCTCATTTCGAATATTATATGGAGCATGAGAGGAAACTATTTAAGCGTACCTACTGATTGCCCGCAGCGTGACGAGAGGCTGGGCTGGACCGGTGATACGCAGGTATTTGTTGGCACCGGTTCGTATAACGCCAACGTAGCGCCGTTCTTCCGCAAATGGCTTACGGACTGCATTGACAGCCAGATGAGCGACGGCTCTTATCCTGACGTTATTCCGAGGTCAAACGCGACCGGATCAGGAGCGGCCGCCTGGGGGGACGCCGGAATCATTGTGCCATATACGATGTACAAAAAGTACGGAGATATTTACGTTATCCGCCGCAATTACGATTCGATGGAAAAATATATGAGTTTCGTGATCAAGAACGACGGTCCGCTTGAGCGCTACGGAGACTGGCTCGCTTATCAGGAGACCGAACAGAGACTCATATGCAAAGCATATTACGCATACGACGCACTTTTGATGGCACAGATGTCTGAAGCGCTCGGATATACGCAGCGAAAAGATTATTACCGCGGCATCTACGAAAACGTTAAAAGCGAATATATAGAATCGTACTTTGACGAAATCGGGCTTATTCCGGGTTCACAGACAGCTGCTGTATTAACGCTGCTCGCCGATCTGGTTCCGAATGAAGATATGCGCTATTCCGTACTTACGATGCTTCGCAATAATATTAAAAAGAACGGCTGGAAACTTCAGACGGGATTCGTCGGGACCGCTAATATTGTCAACGTTCTCAGCCTTTTGGGCGACGACGAGACTGCGTACACGCTGCTTCTGCAAAGGGACAATCCTTCATGGCTTTACAGCATTGACCAGGGGGCAACGACTACCTGGGAGCGCTGGGATTCATATACGCTCGCACTAGGCTTCGGCGACGTCGGAATGAATTCTTTCAACCATTACGCATACGGCTGCGTCGGAGAATGGATGTACACGTATATGGCGGGCATCAACGGAAGCGGAACGACAGGATTCAAACAGTTCGAATTATCGCCGCGCATCGATCCGAAATTCAGGATCACTTCGTGCGAAGCCGAATACGACAGCGTCTACGGTACGATATATTCTTCATGGAACGTTGACGAAAGCGGTTCTCTTTCCTACGATTTCAGCGTACCTGCAAACACTTCGTGCAAGGTCGTACTACCGCTCAAGATCGGTGAGAAAGACTTTTCTTCAATTTCTAACGGCAATATTTCTGTAAATATCAGCGAATTATCCGGCGGCGATTATTTAGCTGAAGGATTATCTTTTACAGAAACACAAAACGGATGTATAATATTAATGGCTGTATCAGGAGACTTCAGCATACGGCTCAGTTAATTACGGCAGGGAAGGAAACGCAGTGGACAATTCACTTCAGGATCTATATACTACTTCGCTTGAAGATATAAGGCTCGACGTTTTCGAAGGGCCTTTCGATTTGTTGCTGTCTCTGCTCGAGCGCAATAAACTTAATATTGCCGATATAAGTATCAGCCTGATCGCGGATCAGTATATCGAAGTACTTAAAAACAATTTTGATATGGAGATAGCGAGTGAATTTCTGGTGATGGCTTCGACGCTCCTTCACCTCAAATCAAGGCGCCTGCTGCCTCAAAAAGAAAAAGAGGCGGAAGAGATCTCCGAAGAAGAACTTATCCGCAGACTCAGCGAGTATAAACGTTACAAAGAACTTGCTCCGGCAGTTTCCGAAAGACTGGCAGAATATTCCGGTTCATATTACAAAATGCCGGAGAATCTCACGTTCCCGAAGATCTATCTTCCCGTTAAGATCGATCCTGCGCTTCTGGCTTATTACAGAGCTGATATCGACAAAAGATTTAAAGAGAAGACGAATGACAATACTTCAAAGATGGAAAGAATACTGCGCGTTGAAAAAGTCAGTATTAAGGACAAAATGAAGCAGATCATAAGAAAGATCAAGAACTTTGTGAAGACTCGTTTCTCTGAAATATTCACTAAAGAATCAAGCCGTACTGAGAAGGTTACAGGTTTTCTGGCAATGCTTGAGCTGGATAAAAACAAACACGTAAAAGTTACGCAAAATGAACTTTTCGGAGAGATCACGATTGAGCCCGGGGACAATTTCGATCCCTCGGATATCGAGAAATTTACCGGCACCGTAGACGAATACGACGAGAACAGCCCGATAGAAGGGAATTCCTGACGGAGCACATTTAGCAAAGAGCAGTATTACCACCAGCTGATTTTAATTCAAGGAAGGTCAACATTATGGACGATAACAATAGATCCGGTTTTATTGACGCAATTTCAGACGAAAGCTACGTCCCCGACAGGCTCAGCCATGCGGAGGCGCTTGCGGAGGCGCTGCTTTTTGCGTCCGGCAGCCCCGTACTCGCCGATGATATCGCGCTGATCCTGAAGCTCAAAAAGTCTGAGACAGAAGCAGTGCTAAAACGTCTTTCGGAATATTACACTGCACATAATTCCGGCCTTGTATTAAAGAAGATCAACGATTCTTATCAGCTCGCGTCAAAAAGTTCGCTTCACGATGAACTTAAGCCGCACTTCGAACAGGTCTCCGCTTCTCCGCTCAGCCGTTCCGCATTGGAGGCGCTGACAATAATCGCATATAACCAGCCTATCACTCGCGGCGGCGTCGAGATAATCCGCGGCGTCAACAGCGACAGCGTCGTTTCTACGCTTCTTGAGCGCGGTCTTATATGTGAAAAGGGGAAATCCGATTCACCCGGACGTCCTGTACTTTACGGAACCACCGAACTCTTTCTTAAGAGCGCCGGACTAACTGACATAGAAGAATTAAGAGACGTCATTCCGCTTCCCGACATAAACACCGCCCAACCCCCTGAAGACCCAGAAGCAAATAACGATCAACCAGAAACCAATAACCAGTAACTCGTTGACGCTTTGACATATTCCTGTCGCTATAGTATAATTATTTGTCAGGGACAAATTCGTTCGTACGTATTTGACCCGGCGTATTTTGAAGTACGGTATTACGGAAGACGGAGGACAAGGAATGGATTATAAAAAGCTCTCAAAAGCACAGCTTGAAAAAGAACTGCTCTTACAGCAATCCAGATATGATAAATATAAGGCAATGGGACTCAGCCTCGATATGACCAGAGGGAAACCCTGCGCAGCACAGCTTAAACTATCAGAGCCTATGCTTGACCAGGCCCTTTTGGAAGATTGTACTTCAGAAAACGGGACCGACTGCCGGAATTACGGCATTGTCGCCGGCCTTCCTGAAGCGAGGCGGTTTATGGGTGAACTGCTTGGCGTACCCGGTGATAATATTATATGCGGCGGTAATTCAAGTCTCAATATGATGTACGATACGATTTCCGCATTTATGTTGTTCGGCGTATCAGGCGATGAGGCAGACAGGCCGTGGTTCGAGGAAAAGGACAGAAAATTCATATGTCCCGTTCCTGGCTATGACCGTCATTTCGCCGTGACCGAACTGTTCGGATTCAAACTCATACCTGTTGACATTAACCCCGACGGACCTGATATGGACGAAATAGAACGGATCGTCCGCGACGACCCGTCCGTAAAAGGTATGTGGTCCGTACCGAAATATTCAAATCCGACCGGTTACGTCTATTCAGACGAATGTATAAGAAGACTTGCCCGCATGAAATGTGCGGCTCATGATTTCAGGATCTTCTGGGACGATGCGTACACGGTTCATTTCTTCAATGACAGCCCTGCAGATCAGCTTAATCTTTATGATGAATGCGTAAAAGCAGGTAATCCCGAACGCACTATTATGTTCGGATCAACTTCGAAAATCACATTCCCCGGAGCAGGTATTGCCGCACTCGCCGCAGATAAAAAGACGGTCGATTTCCTGCTTTCTAAGATTTCAAAACAGACGATCGGCCCCGATAAACTGAATCAGCTGAGGCACGTAAAATTCCTGAAGGATCTTCAGGGAGTCGTTGCCCATATGAAAAAACACGCTGATATCATGAAGCCTAAATTTGACGCCGTACAGGACGTATTCGAGTCCGAATTTGACGCGCCTGTGGAAGGACAGCTTCAATGGACAAAGCCCGAAGGCGGGTATTTTATCTGCTGCAAAACAGGCGAGGGAATGGCCGCGCAAGTTCTGGATATGTGCAAACAGTGCGGCGTCGCCTTCACTCCTGCAGGATCCACTCATCCTTATAAAAAAGACCCTACGGACAGCTACGTAAGAATAGCGCCGTCTTATCCGGAAATCGGGCAAATAAGATCGGCAGTTGAAATTTTCTGCATATGTGTTAAAATAACACTGATAAAACAACTTCTTTTAAGTAAATAAAAACCGGGAGGCCAATATGGACGAAAACATCAAACTCGAATACGAACCAAAAAACGGCTGGACTTGCCTTAACGAAGACACGCTTAAAGAACTCGAAGCATTCTGCGAAGATTATAAACGTTTCCTTGACGACGCAAAAACCGAACGTGAATCCACCGAGGTGCTTGTTAATACTGCTAAAGAAGCCGGCTTTTCTGACCTTAACGACTATTTGTGCGCTAAGAAAAAGGCGCTTCCCGGTACTAAATTATATGCCGTGAACAGGGGAAAGTCCTGTGCCTTTATGATCATCGGTAAGAACGATCCTGTTGAGGGAATGAATATGGTCGGCGCTCATATCGACGCTCCGAGACTCGACTTCAAGCCGAAGCCGATCTATGAAGATTCAGGTTATGCGCTTGCCAAAACGCATTATTACGGCGGAATAAAGAAGTATCAGTGGGTCGCTACGCCCCTTGCGCTACACGGAGTTGTTTTCCTTGAAGGCGGTAAAAAAGTAAGCGTACGTATCGGCGAAGACGAGTCCGATCCCGTTCTTTATATTACCGACCTGCTTCCGCACCTTGCTCAGGATCAGATGGCGAAAAACGGATATTCGCTTATCGGCGCCGAACAGCTTAACGTTACGCTGGCCTCCAGACCGGCTCTCGATTTTGAGACCTCCAAGGACGGCGGCGTGTGCTGCTGCAATAATGAAGGCTGCTGCAATGACGAAAATAATAAAGAAGAGAAAGAAAAGGACGATAAAGCAGATAAATCTGTTAAGAAAGCCGTGCTTAAACTGCTCTACGATAAATACGGCATCTGCGAGAAAGATTTCTTCAGAGCAGAATTTGAAATCGTTCCGGCGGCGAAAGCCAAAGACGTAGGAATTGACCGCGCTCTTGTAGGAGCATACGCTCAGGACGACAGAGTCTGCGCATACACCGGATTCAGAGCTTTACTTGACCTTAAAGAAATACCCGAAAAAACAGCCGTTGTATTTCTTTCGGACAAAGAAGAAATCGGCAGTGTCGGAAACACGGGCGCGAGGTCGTGCTGGCTCGAAAATCTCTGTCTCGAACTTGTGTCAAATTATGATCCGTCTTACGGCATGCTCGAACTCAGAAGGGCAATGACAGCGACAAAATTCCTTTCCGCTGACGTTACTGCTGCATTCGATCCGAATTTCCCCGAAGTTTCAGATAAACTTAACGTAGCCTTCGCATCGAACGGTATCTCGTTCAACAAATATACCGGTTCCCGCGGAAAGAGCGGCGCGAGCGACGCCTCTCCCGAATTCATTTCATACGTCATCGACACGCTTGAAAAAGAAAATATTCCGTGGCAGCTTACAGAAATGGGTAAGGTAGATATCGGCGGCGGCGGGACCATCGCTCAGTTTATGGCTGACCTCGGAATGGAAGTCCTTGACTGCGGAGTTCCGGTGCTTTCGATGCATTCTCCGTTTGAAGTGACGTCGAAGGCGGACGTTTACTGGACATACAGGGCGTATATGGCCTTTATTAAAGCGTAAACGGCCCGTAAATCGATTTTCAGGCTCCGGCAGTATAAAGTTTAGATTTCAGAAGGAGAAGCGCTAATTGGATAATTTAAGACGGTTTTTAGTGGTGTTCTGTATCATGCTCGTCCTTGCGGCCGCTGTATGCGGCGTAAGGCTTGTGCTTTCATACGATAATTTCAACAAGAACCTGGTAAACGACCTTGACCTTGATATTCCTACGTACGATCCTTCCGGAGAGACGGTACAGTCTTCGTTCTCAAATAACATTCTTTTCATATGCTTTGACGAAGATAATTCAGAGACTCAGCTGATGTTTATCATGAACGTCGATTCTGCATCCAAATCTCTGAATTTTATGCTCCTGCCTAAAGAGATCAAGTACAATATCGCGTCCGGTTCAATGGTCGGAGATTTCGGCTCGATGTATTACGGCTTTTCCGCATCCCGCGGCTCATCCTGCGCTTCGGCTGTTGCTTCGTTTTTTGACATCGATATTAATTACTACTTCTGTATCTCGACAGAGGAAGCCGCAAAGCTTCTCGGTTCGTTCTGCTCCGAGGACGGGGGAGTTATCTTCGACGTTCCCGTAGATATTTACTACAGAGATTACGAGAAAAATATCAATATCGATTTCAGGAAGGGCGCTCAGGTATTAAACGGCACGGGGATCGTTGATTTCCTCCGCTTTTATAAGACGTACGACGGTACGTATACGAAAGAACTTCTGGAATATTACGACGGCACGGACTCAAAACGAATGAATATCGTCGCAAGGTTTATCGACACGTTTATCACGCAGAAATTCTTTGAGCCTTCAACGGATTTTTACATCAGGAGCTTTACCGAACTTGTAAACCCGTTCCTCAATAAAGCGGATACTAATTTAAACAGATCTGTACTGGATACGGTCGGGCAGATACTCGCAACGACGAACTCGCAGAAGATAGGCTATTTCTTACCGCTGGGCGACGTTTCTTTTAACGACAAAGTATATCTCGAATACAACGGTTACATAAGAAATCTCGAACTTGACGAGAGCATTTCTCCGTCTGTCGCGATGGATATCCTTTCTTCGAGATTTAAGACGCTTTACTGATTTTAATTAAATAACGTCATTTTACGTATCTGTATTTTCAGCCTTCTCGCTTCGGTTTTCTTCCGGGCGCGGAGGCTGATCTCTTTTTACGGAAGAAAGGGGATTGCTGCTTACGGCTTCTTTTAACTGACGTGAATTTACGTGAGTGTAGATCTGGGTGGTGGCAACACTTTCGTGTCCCAATATTTCCTGGAGGGCTCTGATGTCAACGCCTCCGTACGTATACATCAGCGTCGCGGCAGTATGACGGAGTTTATGCACAGAATATTTTTTAGGATCAAGTCCAGCTTTGACAATATATTTTTTTACGGTGTACTCAACGGTTTTGGGACTGATGCGTTTCTTGCGTTTACTGACGAACAGGGGATGGACACCGCCTTTTTCCGTAACGTCCTCCCGAACCTGCAGATAACTGTCAATAGCGCTGATACATGCGTCGTTAAGATAGACGGCGCGCTCTTTATTGCCCTTACCGATGACTCGCAGAACGTCGTCGCGGATATCCGTGATATTGATCCCGACAAGTTCCGAAAGACGCATACCGCAGTTTAAAAACAGTGTAATTATACAATAATCGCGCTCTGCAAATTCTTCTTCGTCATCGATCGAACCGAGCAGGTCGCGGCTTTCATCAAGCTCCAGATATTTTGGAAGTCTTTTACTCTGCTTGGGGCTTTCAAGCTCCGCAGCAGGATTTGACGTAATAATATTCACGCGGGAAAAACAGTATTTAAAAAATGTTTTCAAGCACGAGACTTTTCTGCTTCTCGTGGAGGCAATATCTCCGCGCTCGGCATTTATGTAGTTCAGGAACGCATAAAGATCCGACAGCGTGATAGATTTGAGAACGTCAATATCCAGATCGGCCGGATCGATTTCTTCAAATAGTGCATCAGCCGGGACGAGTCTGCGCCTTACTTTAATAAAGCGGAAGAACATGAGCAGATCATAGTAGTACTCGTGGATCGTACGCTTCGATTTGCCCGAGATCGAATCCATGTATATAAGGAAATCTTCTCCGTACGGAGGAAGCATATATTTCTCTCTGCCCGTCTTATCATTGTCAGCCACTTGCGATACACCCCGATTGAAATGATTTTGTTCAATTACGTACAGATTATACATCCCCGGAGCAATAAGTTCAAGTTGACAATTCTTCGTGTTTGGAATAGAATCAACCGAGTACTTTTTTTAGGAGTATGATCAATATGGCAGAATTTATTACAGGAATGAAAAGAACAGATTATTGCGGTACGCTCACAGCCAAAGACATCGGCAGGGAAGTTACCGTTAACGGATGGGTAAGGAAGACGAGGAACCTGGGAAGCCTCCTTTTTGTTGACCTCAGAGACAGATCGGGCATCGTTCAGCTCGTATTCGATCAGGAGACTCACGAGTCGTTGTTCGATAAAGCCGAAGGGCTGCATCAGGAGTACGTGCTTTCGGCGAAAGGCATTGTCCGTGCCAGAAGCGCAGAGGCTGTAAATCCCCGTATGAAGACCGGAGAAGTAGAGATCGCCGTTAATGATATGCGCGTGCTTAACTCCGCTGAAACACCTCCGTTCCAGATCGATGATAAAGCTAACGTTTCCGACGCTTTAAGACTTAAATACAGGTATCTCGACCTGCGCCGCCCTTCGATGAGCCGCTACCTTATGATGAGACACAGGATCGTGAAAGAAGCACACGACTATTACGATAAGAACGGTTTTATCGAAGTCGAGACGCCTTCTCTTTGCAAGAGCACGCCTGAAGGGGCGAGAGACTATTTAGTGCCGTCGAGAGTACATCCCGGAAAGTTTTATGCACTTCCTCAGTCCCCGCAGCTGTTCAAACAGCTTCTTATGTGCGCCGGTTTCGACAGATATATGCAGATCGCAAAATGCTACAGAGACGAGGACCTGCGCGCCGACAGACAGCCCGAGTTCACGCAGATCGACCTTGAAATGTCTTTCGTCGATGCCGATGACGTTATGACGATCAACGAAGGCTTCATCAAGCAGCTTTTCAAGAACGTGCTCGACATTGACGTTCCTACGCCCTTCATACGTATGAAATATCAGGAGGCAATGTCACGCTTCGGCTCTGATAAACCGGATATCCGCTTCGGACTCGAACTTAAAGATATAACTGAATTCGCAAAAACTTGCAGCTTTAAAGTATTTTCTGAAACCGCGCAGTCCGGAGGTGCCGTAAGACTTATCTGCGCTCCTGCAGGTCATTATTCCCGCAAAGAGATCGACGGACTTACCGAATTCATTAAGACTCACGGAGGCTCCGGTATGGCGTGGATAGCGCTTTCTGAAAGCGGCGTAAGATCGAGCCTCGGAAAAGTCCTCACTGAAGAGGAAATCGGTGAGATCATCAAACTCGCAGACGCGAAAAACGGAGATCTTATCTGTATCGTTTGCGGCAAGAGCGGCTCCGTCTATACGGCACTCGGCGGACTTCGCTGCTACCTCGGCGATAAGCTCGGGCTTATTCCGAAGGACAAATTCGCATTTCTCTGGGTCGTTGATTTCCCGCAGTTCGAATATTCCGAAGAAGAGGGAAGATACGTTGCGATGCACCATCCTTTCACCATGCCCAAGACGGAAGATATCCCCAAAATCGAAGCGGGAGATCTTTCCGACGTAAAAGCAGACGCTTACGACATCGTACTTAACGGTTATGAACTCGGCGGCGGCAGCATAAGGATACACGACAGCGCGCTTCAGCAGCTTATGTTCAAAGCGCTCGGCTTCTCCGAAGAAGACGCTAAAACGAGATTCGGATTCCTGCTCGAAGCATTCAAATACGGAACTCCCCCTCACGGAGGAATGGCATACGGCCTCGACAGACTCGTCATGCTTATGACCGGATCTGATAACATCCGCGACGTTATTGCGTTCCCGAAAGTGCAGAACGCTTCCGATCTCATGACCGGAGCGCCGGATTTCGTTGACGATAAACAGCTTTCAGAACTTTACATTGCCTGCACCGAAAGAGAGAAGACTGAAGATCAGTAATAAGGCATCTTATTTAAAATGCTAAGAATAGGCTTAGACGTAGGTTCAACTACGGTTAAAATTGTTGTGTTTGACGCCGCGGACAATATTTTGTTCGGGAAGTACAGGCGCCATTATTCTGATATACGCAAAACTATCTGCGACGTCCTGTCGGAGGCATTGACAAAGTATAAGGGCGAAGAGTGCTATCTGGCAATAACCGGGTCCGGCGGCATGCTTGTCGCCGACTGGCTCGGGCTTCCTTTCGTTCAGGAAGTTGCAGCGCTCGGGAAAAGCGTTGAGGTCCTGATCCCGCAGACCGACGTCGCGATCGAGCTCGGTGGAGAAGACGCGAAGATCACTTTCTTCCGCGATCCTGTCGAACAGCGTATGAACGGTACCTGCGCAGGCGGGACCGGTGCGTTCATCGACCAGATGGCGATCCTCTTAAAGACCGACGCAGACGGGCTAAATGCGCTTTCGGAAAAACATACGATTATCTATCCGATCGCCGCACGCTGCGGAGTATTTGCAAAAACAGATATCCAGCCGCTTTTGAACGAAGGCGCTGCAAAAGAAGATATCGCCGCATCCGTTTTTCAATCTGTAGTAAACCAGACTATAAGCGGACTGGCGTGCGGACGCAAGATCGAGGGCAATATCGCTTTCCTCGGCGGTCCTTTAAATTATCTTCCTGAATTAAGAAAGCGCTTTATAGAGACGCTTTCCTTAAAGCCTGAGCAGGTGATCTGCCCCGAAAATTCGCATTTATTTGTGGCAATGGGTGCGGCGTTTATGTCTGACGCTGACCGTCCCGGCGTAAAAGCGGTTCCGGTTACTGTCGATTCGATAATTAAAAAGCTGCCCGATATCATGAACATCCAGGCATCTGAAGTCGGGCGCCTCGACAGGCTGTTTAAAACCGATGCGGATTACGAAGAATTCGTAAAACGTCACAGTACGGAAAAAGCCGTATTCGGAGAACTCAGCACGTATAAAGGCCCCGCTTATTTCGGTATAGACGCAGGTTCGACGACGACAAAAGCTGTACTTTGCGGCTCGGACGACCAGATCCTTTATTCGTTTTACGGCAGCAATTTCGGCAGTCCGTTTGATTCCGCTCTTAAGATCCTCAAAGACGTTTACTCAAAACTTCCTGAGGGAGTTTATATTTCAGGCTCATGCGTGACCGGATACGGCGAAGGTCTTATTAAGGCGGCGCTCAGAATGGATCTCGGTGAGATCGAGACGGTGGCGCATTACCGCGCTGCAGACCACTTCCTGCCTGGCGTTGAATTTATCCTTGACATCGGCGGGCAGGATATGAAATGCCTTAAAGTGAAGGACGGCGTCATCCAGAGCATTATGCTGAACGAAGCCTGTTCTTCCGGCTGCGGCTCGTTTATCGAAGCATTTGCTACTACTCTGAATCTCAAAATATCGGATTTCGCAAAAGAAGCACTGAAAGCAGAAAGACCCGTTGACCTCGGAAGCCGCTGCACCGTATTCATGAATTCGAGAGTAAAACAGGCGCAGAAAGAAGGAGCAAGCGTTGCCGACATATCTGCCGGACTTTCGTATTCCGTTATTAAAAACGCTCTTACTAAAGTAATAAAAATAAGATCTCCCGAAGACATGGGCGAAAAGATAATCGTGCAGGGCGGTACGTTCTATAACGACGCAATACTGCGCTGCTTTGAACTCATCTCAGGCAGGAACGCGGTAAGACCTGATATTGCCGGACTTATGGGGGCATACGGAGCTGCACTGATCGCGAAGAAAGAGTTTGAGAACGTTCCTGAACACGTTTCATGCCTTTTAACGCCCGAAGAAGCCGATACTATCAAAGCAGAAACCAGAAAAATACGCTGCGGAGGCTGCACAAACAACTGTTTATTGACCATAAGCAAGTTTTCGGGCGGAGCGGGATACGTAACGGGAAACAGATGCGAACGGGGAGACGTTGTCACGCCAAAATCTAAAAAGATACACGCGCCCGACCTGTTTGAATATAAATACAAAAGGCTTTTTGAACACTATAAACCGCTGGATAAAGACCGTGCTCCTAACGGAGAGATAGGTATTCCGCGCGCTCTTAATATGTACGAGAATTATCCGTTCTGGTTCACGTTCTTCACTGAACTCGGATATCGCGTGATATTGTCCGCGCCGTCTACCAAAGAACTGTACGCTCTCGGTATGGACACGATTCCGTCTGAATCTGTCTGCTATCCTGCAAAGCTTACACACGGCCATATCACGTGGCTATTAAAGCAGGGGATAAGCAGGATCTTCTATCCTTCGATCCCTTACGAAAAGAAAGAAGACGAGAAAGCGAACAACCATTATAACTGCCCGATCGTGACGTCATATCCGGAAGTCATGAAGGCGAACGTCGATCTGATTCGGGAAATGAACGTCGAATATATACATCCGTTCCTTCCGATATTCGATAAAAAGAGGATGTTCGAAAGACTGTGCGAAGAATTTCCGTCGTTCAGTCCGGACGAGATTCAAAACGCGCTTAACAAAGCGTACGCCGAAGATGACGCGTTTCACGAGGACATCAGGTCGAAAGCGGCGGAAATTATTGACCACGCCGAAAAGACCGGGATGAAGTGCATAGTGCTCGCCGGAAGACCGTATCATATTGACCCCGAGATCAACCACGGAATATCGCAGATGATCGCGGGATTCGGTATGTGCGTGCTGACCGAAGACTCCGTTGCCCATATGGGAGAGCTCGAAACGCCTATTCGCGTAGTAAATCAGTGGTCTTACCATGACAGGCTTTACCGCGCCGCTGATTTCGTACGAAAACATCCGAATATGGAACTTATCCAGCTCAATTCGTTCGGCTGCGGGTTAGACGCGGTCACGACCGATCAGGTAGACGAGATACTTCGCTCTGCAGGAAAAATATATACCTGCCTTAAGATCGATGAAGGCTCAAATCTGGGCGCCGCCAGGATAAGGATCAGATCTCTTAAAGCGGCACTTGCGGAACGGGATAAAGACCCGGAGAAGCAAAGCCGGACTAAAATATCGACTTACGCCGCTCCCAGAGTGCTCTTTACTAAAGAGATGCGCAAGAAATACACCGTACTCGCGCCTCAGATGTCTCCGATACATTTTGAATTCGTACAGGAAGCGTTCAGGACACACGGCTATAACTTCGTTATTTTACCTGCTGATGACCGCGAAGCAGTTGATTACGGACTTAAATACGTCAATAACGACGCATGCTACCCGAGCATACTTATCGTCGGTCAATTCGTTAAAGCGCTTCAATCGGGGAAATATGATCTGAATAACACCGCGTTAATGATCACTCAGACCGGCGGCGGATGCAGGGCAACGAACTATATCGCGTTTATGAGAAAAGCACTGAGGGATATGGGGCTTTCACACATTCCGGTAATATCTCTTAGTATCGGCAATATAGAGAAAAATCCCGGATTCAAGATCACTCCGGGCCTGCTGCTCTCCGGTATCCAGGCTGTATGCTACGGCGATCTTCTGATGCGCGTACTATACAGGACAAGGCCATATGAAAAAGTTCCGGGCAGCGCTAACGCACTTCACGACAAATGGAGCGCAATAATTAAGAAATCTTTAAAGCACCCAGATCTTATCGGCTTTTCGCGCAACGTTAAAGGTATAGTAAAAGATTTTGACACGCTTGAACTTAGAGATATTAAAAAGCCGCGGATCGGACTCGTAGGCGAGATACTCGTAAAATTCCATCCGACAGCGAACAATAAAGTAGTGGAACTTGTCGAAGCGGAAGGCGCAGAAGCCGTAATGCCGGATCTGCTTGATTTCCTCCTTTACGCATCGTACGGGTCGATATTCAAAAACAGATATCTCGCTGACAGCAATAAGAGCGCCAGATTCAGCCGGACATTGATTTCGATTTTCGAAACTATCAGAAAGCCGATGAAGAAAGCCCTCGAAAAAAGCACACGGTTCGAATCACCTAAAACCATATACGAACTTGCCGATATGGCGTCTGAAGTACTTTCCCTCGGAAACTGTACGGGAGAGGGTTGGTTTTTGACCGCAGAAATGATAGAATTAATACACTCGGGGGCGCCGAACATTATTTGTATGCAGCCGTTCGCCTGTCTCCCGAACCACGTTACGGGGAAGGGCATGATTAAAGAACTGAGAAGAATACATCCCGGTTCCAATATCGTAGCCGTTGACTACGACCCGGGCGCCTCTGAAGTAAATCAGCTTAACCGCATCAGGCTCATGCTAACGAACGCGTTTAAGAATATGGAGAAACAGGATGAAACACTCTAAAGATTTTAAATTGATATTAATTATTTTAGCATGCGAGCTGATACTTGTAACAGTTCTATCTGTGATTGCGTTTCATAAATACGGCGGAACAAAAGCTTCAAGCGTAAAAAACGGAGCTTTGATTAAGTCGGATAACGTAGGGAACGTGCTTTTTAACGATTCCGGAAGGCTTAATATCGGAAGCGATGCCGAGATCGTTACTCCCGGCGTAAAAAACACTTCAACACCGGCCGGTTCTAACGCGACTCCTGCTCCTACGCACGAACCCACTCCTGAACCGGTTTATTATAACTATTATTCGTTCAGATTTGACGAAAACGGATACTCTTCAGTCGCACTTCCGGATGATAATTCTTCCGCATCACTTCCCGGCGCCGAATTCGTAAATATAAAAGAAAGCAAATTCATAATTCCGGCTAAACAAAATTCGCTTTATTTAGGTAATATCAACATCGAAAATAATTACGTGGGAAAAGAACTGCCTCTGGCTGAGATCTTTTCAGAGCCCCTCAAACTCAAAAGAATGAAGCGCGATTCATCAAATCAGTTTGTCGTTTTTTATACACATACATACGAAGGATACTGCCTTACCGAAGAGGAACAACTTCACGAAAAGCGCTGGTATACTTCCGATAACAACGAAAGCAACGTCGTTGCCGCGGGCACTGCCTTTTACTCTGTACTTAAATCGAAGGGAATAAACGGTGTCAATAACCTTACCGTTCACAACGACGGCTACGACGCACTTAAATCATACGAGTACAGCCTTAACACACTTAAATCAGAGATCGCGGCAAACCCGGACACGCTCCTTACCGTTGACGTACACAGAAACGGATACGGGTCGCTCTACAAAGGAAAATTATACGGTCCTACCGCAGAACTTAACGGCGAAAAATATGCCAAAATAATGTTTGTTATAGGTCTCGATTACGACAGCGAAACAGGGACGTACTCTTACGAAACTAATCCGTACTGGAAGGAGAACTTCAAACTTGTATTTCTGCTCCTCGAAAAACTCGAAGAGAAAGTACCGGGAATCACGAGCGGGATCGCGCTCAGAAGGACTCCGTATAATCAGGGAGAGGCGCCGAACGCACTGCTTGCGGAAGTGGGATTTGAAGGCAATCTCGTTGCTGAAGCACAGAGAACTTCTACGTTGCTCGCAGAGATAGTTGCGGAGATATACAGCTGAACTATTCGGGTGATTTAAATGGCAGATCAGGGTAAAATCAGGAACTTTTGCATTATAGCCCATATTGACCACGGAAAGTCTACGTTAGCGGACCGTATTCTCGAGAAGACCGGGGTTCTGACCGAACGCGAAATGGAGGACCAGGTCCTTGACAATATGGACCTCGAGCGAGAGCGCGGCATTACGATAAAAGCTCAGGCGGTACGGCTTAATTATAAAGCAAAAGACGGCAGCGAATACGTCTACAACTTGATCGACACGCCGGGACACGTTGACTTTAACTACGAAGTATCGAGGACGTTGTCGGCATGCGAAGGCGCCGTACTTGTCGTTGACGCATCGCAGGGGATCGAGGCACAGACCCTCGCAAACGTATATCTCGCCATTGACCATAACCTCGAAGTGATACCTGTTATCAACAAGATCGACCTTCCGGCTGCTCAGCCCGAAGTCGTAAGGAAAGAGATCGAAGACGTTATCGGCCTTCCGGCTGAGGACGCACCTCTTATTTCCGCAAAAGTGGGGATCGGTATCGAAGACGTACTGGAACAGATCGCCCTTAAAATCCCCGCTCCGAAAGGCGACGTTAACGCTCCTCTGAAGGCGCTCGTATTTGATTCATATTACGACGCATACAGGGGCGTGATAGTGTACGTAAGGATCGTTGACGGCAGTGTCAAGCGAGGCGATATTATTAAATTCATGTCTACGGGCAATGAATATACCGTTACCGAAGTTGGCTGGTTCAAACCGGGTACGCTGCTTCCGTCCGCATCTGTTGAAGCAGGCGAAGTCGGGTATATTGCCGCGGCGATCAAAGATATTACCGATGCTACGGTAGGTGATACCGTCACGCTTAAAGACCCCTGTGCTTCAGAGCCGCTGCCCGGCTACAAATCAGTTCAGCCGATGGTTTTCTGCGGAATCTATCCCGTGGACGGAAACGATTATGACGCGCTTCGCGACGCGCTTTTTAAGCTCAAATTAAACGATGCTTCACTGACTTTTGAGCCCGAAACATCTCAGGCGCTCGGCTTCGGCTTCAGATGCGGCTTTTTAGGACTGCTGCATCTCGAAATAATCCAGGAGCGTCTTTCGAGAGAATTTGACCTCGATCTCATAACAACGACACCGAGCGTTATTTACAAAGTATTTCTCACGAACGGCGATAAGATCACGCTGGACAATCCTTCCAATTTTCCTGATCCTGCAACGATAGAACATATCGAGGAGCCAATGGTAAAAGCGACTATCATGACGCCGAAAGAGTACGTCGGAAATATTATGGAACTCTGCAACGACCGCCGCGGCGTATTCCTCAATATGGATTATATCGAAGAGACACGCGTGGTGCTTACGTTCAATATGCCGCTTAACGAAGTAATATATGATTTCTTTGACGCTCTGAAATCACGGACAAGGGGATACGCCTCGCTCGATTACGAATTGACCGCGTACCAGCCTTCGAAACTCGTAAAGCTTGACATACTGCTTAACGGACAGATAGTAGACGCACTTTCATTTATTGTCCATGAAGAAAAAGCGTACGGCAGAGCGCGTAAGATTGCAGAAAAACTCAAAGACGTCATTCCGAGACACCAGTTCGAGATCCCGATCCAGGCGTGCATCGGCGGTAAGATAATCGCCCGCGAGACCGTGAAGGCATATCGCAAAGACGTGCTTGCGAAATGCTACGGAGGAGATATTACCAGAAAGAAAAAGCTGCTCGAAAAGCAGAAGGAAGGTAAGAAAAGGATGCGCCAGTTCGGTAACGTAGAAGTTCCGCAGGAGGCGTTCCTGACTGTATTAAAGCTCGATACTGACAGCTGATGAACGCCTTATCAGTATTTGCATTTCCGTCTTAAGGATCCGCTATTTATGAATAACATTCAAAAGCCCGGTCTTTATATTCATATTCCGTTCTGCGTAAAAAAATGCAATTATTGCGATTTCTTTTCGCTGGGCGCAAATGATTCACCTTGCGGGAAGGGATCCGATATTTACGATTCGTATTTTATTGCGCTTTTAAACGAAGCTGATTACATTTCCGGATGCGCTCACGGGAGGACTCTTCGTTGCGGAGCTTTTACGCCTGCAGCATATGATACAGTATATATCGGCGGAGGAACGCCTTCGCTGCTGCCACATAAATTTATTACCGAACTTATTCATAAATTGCGTTGCGTTTTCGATATTTCGGACGGTGCGGAGATAACGGTCGAAGCTAATCCGGGGACACTTACAGACGATAAAATAAAAGCGTACCGCGAGGCTGGGATCAACAGAATAAGCATAGGCGTGCAGTCGCTTAACGACGCGCAGCTCAGGTTTCTGGGCAGGATCCATACTTCGAAAGAAGCTGAAGAAGCCGTCGCGCTTGCGAAACGCTATTTCGATAATATAAACGTGGATTTTATATTCGGTATTCCGGGACTTTACGGCATATCTTTGGCGGAAACGCTCAGGGACGTACGCGATAAAGCGTCGTTTGTTATTGACAGCGAAATTCCGCACGTCAGTTTTTACAGTCTGATCACAGAGCCCGGAACGCCGCTTTATTCCTGGGATAACGCAGGGCGCCTTGACCGCGTCGAAGATGAACTCGAGCGTGAAATGTATTATGAATTTTCTGATATGCTGAAGGCACGCGGATTCGGTCAATATGAAATATCTAATTTTGCCCTGCCCGGCTTCGAAAGCCGCCATAATCTTAAATACTGGTCCGGAGCACCGTACACAGGCATCGGCGCAGGCGCCGTCTCGTTCCTTCCCGCACCGGATGACGGTCAATTCGTACGGTTCCGAAACCTTCCGGACGTATCCGCTTATATTAATGCATACGCTCCTGCTTCAAATAAAGCCGGTGATATATATTCCGAAAAACCGGTTGTCTCAGAAATACAGGAGATCCTGGACGTCAATGCCCGTAAAAAAGAATATATGATGCTCGGCTTTCGTAAGACTAAAGGCCCCGATCCTGAACTTTATTCGCATTTATTCGGCGGAGCTATGTTAAGAGACGATTTTGCCGAGGAAATCGAGGAACTTATCAAAAAAGGCTACGTTCATGACGATCTTTCACTTACGCAAAAAGGGCTCGATATGGGCAACGAGATCTTTATGAAGTTCGTTTAACGGGAGAGGATCCTGGATCATGCGCTACGATCTGCTCGGGGTAAGAGAATTTGCAGAGAAATTAACGCTGACGGGCGGTCTGGGCTCGTCCGGCGCCTCTGCGCCTCTTAGTAAAGCGAGAAAAGGCGTTAAATTGCATAAGGCCGTACAAAAACAGCTTGGATCGCTGCACCCGGATTTTGCTGCAGAAAAACAGGTCTTATATAAATATATACCGGAAGATCAGGACCTGCCTTCGGACGGCGAATTTACGCTCGAGGGAAGGATCGACGGGCTTCACACAGAAGGAGAAATAACCGTTATTTCCGAGATAAAAAGCGCCGATAATTATCCTGATGCGTCAGATATTACTCATCTTGCACAGGGAGAGATATACGGGTTCATATTGACCGCGGATAAGCCTGACGATACTATGGTGAGGATCGACGTGATCTACGGGCTTTATTCGGATTTTTCGGCGATAAGGGTATTCAGCTTTGACCATACCGCAAAAAGTCTGAGAGAAAGAGTGTTTCCGCTCCTGACGCGCTATTCTTCGTACGTTTCGTATCTTAACCGCCATAACCGGGAATTAGAAGCAGAACTTACAGGTATGCCGTTTATGCACGGGAGTTTCAGATCCGGGCAAAGGACTATGGCGGTCAACGTTTATAATGCTCTTAAGAACGACGCGATCCCGGTGCTCCAGGTCAACGCTCCTACCGGTATTGGCAAAACCGCTGCGGTGATCTATCCCGCGCTCAAAGCGCTCGATTTTAAGGCAGGGGAGCGTTCGGCAATTTTTTACCTTACTGCTAAGAACGAAGGCGCCAGGCCTGCGGAGGAAACGCTTAAGCTTGCGCTTGGATCTGTTCCGTCAATGAAAGTTTGTTCGTTGTGCGCGAAGGATAAGATTTGCATCTTTAAAAGCGAAAACACGGAGGATAGCAGAGGCTGCGACCCTGAAAATTGTCCGTACGCTAAAAATCATTTTACTAACGTTAGGGCGGCGATCCGTGAAGCGATATGCTCGGGCGAAAGCTTTTTTGACCGCACCTGCGTACAGAAACTTTCTCATAAACATAATGTGTGCCCGTTTGAACTGATGCTCGATCTGACGCAGTTCTGCGACGTCATAATAGGAGATTATAATTATCTGTTCGACCCGGAAAGCTATTTAAAACGATGGTTTGCAGAAGAGCGGGGGCAATATTATTTTCTGATCGATGAAGCGCATCAGCTGCCGGAACGCGTAAGGTCAATGTACTCGGCTTCTCTTAACGTTGATGCTCTGATGAGCTGCGCTAAGAAGAAAAAGCGGCTGAAGCTAGGTAAAGAGCTGGTCAAGGCTGCCGAGCTTATCGATGCTTATTCACGTTCGGAAGCAGAAGGGATCGTTTCTGACGCTTCGGAACTCATTAAGGTTACTGATAAACTTACCGACCTCGCTTTCGAATATCTTGAAAAGCACGAAGATTCAGACCTGCTCGAACTGTGTTTTAATATGATTCATTTTAAAACGATCTATTCCATGATCGAAAACGGAGGATTTTTGTTTAATTCTTCGCCTGAAAACGGAGGTACTTCGTCACTGCTTTGCATGGACCCGTCGGGAATTATAAGGGGGAAGTGCGGGATAGGCCGGGGCGCGGTCCTTTTTTCCGGATCTCTGCTGCCCGAAACGTTTTTTGCGGAATTATTCGGAGCGAAAGACATGCCTTTCGTTTCGCTCAGCTCGCCGTTCCCGAAAGAAAACCTGCTCGCAATTGCCGGCACGTTCGCAGACACGCGCTACAGGGCCAGAGAGGCATCGAAGGTACAGGTGGCATCTTTTATCATTGACCTCTCAAAATCGCTTAAAACGGGCAATTACATCGTTTTTTTCGGGTCCTGGACGTACATGGAGTCCGTGTACGGTTCTCTTGATGCAAATTTCAGGGAAAATTATGTATTTGTTCAGCCTAAAAGTTCCGATCAGGAGTTAAGGAACCGCTTCGTTGAAGGGTTCGAGGCTTCTCCGCCGGGGCTTCATATCGGATTCTGTGTACTAGGCGGAAGCTATTCGGAAGGGCTCGATCTTCCCGGTGACAGGCTCAGCGGTGTTGTTATAGTGGGGACCGGTATCCCGCAGGTAGGTAGAAGGACTGAGCTTTTGCGATCTTATTATGAGAAAGGGATGGATCTGAACAGGGAGCCGGGCAATGATCAGGAGAATGAGCGGGATAGTGATTATTCGGTGGAGAACAGTTATCCGATGCGCGCTGACAATGATTCCGGTTTTAAGAACGCGTATTTTTATCCCGGCGTCAATAAAGTTATTCAGGCTGCGGGGAGGGTCATACGTACTGATAAAGACAGAGGTTTCGTTGTATTTCTTGATTCGCGATATTCGCGTAGAGATTATATAAATGCGCTCCTGGGCTGCTATAAATATGAAGTGATCCGCGATGCCGAAAAAACCATCAGGAGGATTGTTGATTTTATTTCCGGAATTTGATAAAATAAAAGTGATTGGTGCTATTGCCGATCGCCATTTCAGAAAGGAGGGTTAAGACTTGTCAGAGCTTCTATTCAAATCGCTTTTCGATGAGGATTCATTTGTAAAGACCCTTGCTTTTTTACACGGAAACGGAACCGGCGGTGACGGCTCGGACGAATGTGTTACCGGGTACGGTTCTATTGACCAGAGACTTATATTTGCTGCCGTTGACAGCCCGGATGACAGACCCGCTGTTCACGGCACTGTTTTTATTCGAAAGGTGATTCGAACGCTTGATGCTGCTGTCGCACATAAAGCGCCTTTTTTGCTAAGTATTAACGGATCTCTTTCGGATATATCCGGCGGAGCTGAAGTATTGTACGGATATTCAGGTCTGTTAGAGGCTGTTAAACGTGCTTCGGGTAAGATTCCGCTTATATTTATTGTCCGCGGAGATTGCCTCGGTCTTAACGCGGCGCTTGCGTCCATGTTCGATTTCGTATTTTTATACGGCGTTGACGCATCGCTTTCGGCGCTTTCTGATACCGCAGTTAATATTGCATCTAACCGAAACGAGTCTGTTAATAAATTAAAATTCGATTCCAAATATACAGCGCTTCATTCGGAGGCTGTCTCATGCGTATGTGAAGATATTGAAGATTTAAAGAAAACGCTCTCATCGCTTTTCAATTATCTGCCTGAATCTGCTGTTTCCGGAGCGCCCGGATCTGTCTTTAACGCCGGTAAAGAGTTCTATTCGGATGATATCGCCAGACTTCGCGGAATCGAACTTTGCAAAGCGCTTTCAGATGAATATTTATGCTTTGAAACGGGGAGCGGATACGGCACCGGGATCGTTACTGCATTTGGAAAGATCTTCGGCAGGACCGCGGGGTTTGTTTCATGCGACACGGGAGATTCCTGCGGTCTTATCGGAACTGACGCGCTAAAAAAGATCCGGCGCTTCCAAAAATACTGTATCACATTTAATATTCCTGTTGTAAACCTTTTGGACTTTACAGGAGTAAGAGCTTCGGAATGCGATGCTTTTGAACTTCCCGCTGTAATTGCGGATATCTTGACGCCATCGTGCCGCGTGAATAAGTGCAAAGCGATTTCGATTGTCATTGGCTCCGCATGTGGTATGCTCGCTCCCGTATTCATCAAAAGACGTGAATCGGATGCCGGAAATATAGCTCTTGCCTGGGACGGAACTTATATTGACGCGATCGATCCTGCTGCAGCTGCTCTGATGAAATATGCAGATGATATCAGGTCCGATCCCGATCCGGCTGTGGCAAGGCAAAAATATATTGCCCTTTATAAAACTCAAAATTCTTCTGCTGCCGGAGCTGCAGAAAAAGGCCTTATCGACGATATCATCGATCCTGCAGAAACAAGGCTGCGCATCGCTGCGTTTCTTAATATTTTATAAAATAGTTTTACGTGCTTTTCCTGAAAGGGGACATTGTTCATGAAAAAGAAGTATAATATTACGGTCAACGGAGAAAAATACGAAGTAGAAGTTGAACTGATCGATTCTGAAGACGTTCCTTCTTCGTCTGTTTCCCGCGATTCATTTTCAATACCTGCGGCGCCTGCTTCTGCCGCAGCAGTTTCACGTCCGGATGTTTCCGATAATGACATTCCCGTTCGGGCCCCGATGCCCGGTACGGTTTTAAAAGTCAACGTTAAAGCAGGAGACAGTGTGAAGCGCGGCCAGAGCCTTATCGTATTGGAAGCGATGAAGATGGAAAACGAAATAACAGCTCCTGAAGACGGGACCATATCAGTTATAAACGTCACATCAGGTAAGAGCGCCGCTTCCGGCGAAGTACTTTTATATTACCGCAAATGACCGCTGATCGATACTTTTCTGCTGACGCTGAGGTATATTATGGCAAAGGTTAAAATCACTGAAACTATATTAAGAGACGCTCATCAGTCGCTGATTGCTACGAGGATGAAGCTCGACGAGATGCTCCCGGCGATCGAACGCCTGGATAACATAGGTTACAACGCACTTGAATGCTGGGGAGGTGCCACGTTCGACGCCTGTCTCCGTTTTCTTAACGAAGATCCTTGGGAACGCTTAAGAGCCATAAAACGCATTGCCCGGAAAACGCCGCTCCAGATGCTCCTGCGCGGTCAGAACCTTCTGGGATATAAGCACTATCCCGATGACGTTGTACGCTATTTCGTTCAGAAATCAATTGCCAACGGCATAGATATAATAAGGATCTTCGACGCGCTTAACGATACCAGAAATATTGAAGTTTCTATCGATGCCTGCATTAAAGAAGGCGGTCATCCTCAGGGCTGTATTTCATACACGACGAGCCCTTACCATAACGCTGAAACTTTCGTAAAAGACGCTAAAAAACTCGAAGAAATGGGTGCACAGTCTATCTGCATCAAAGATATGGCAGGTCTGCTCGTTCCGGAAGATGCGTTTGAACTCGTAAGCGCGCTCAAGTCGAACATTAAAGTACCGATCGAACTTCATACTCATTATACAAGCGGCCTGGGTTCAATGACATATCTGCGCGCGATACAGGCGGGAGTCGATATTATCGATACCGCGATCTCTCCGTTTGCGATGGGCACGTCGCAGCCTCCGACGGAGCCGATGGTTGCGGCACTTGCCGGGACTCAGTACGACACAGGCCTCGACATTAAAGCATTAAGCGAAATATCAGCGTATTTCAGACCGATAAGAGAAAAATATATTGCAAGCGGAAAACTCGACACACGTATGCTCTGTCCCGACGTCAATGCTCTTATATTCCAGGTCCCGGGCGGTATGCTTTCAAATCTTGTTTCCCAGCTGAAGCAGGCGGGGGCAATGGATAAATATGACGCAGTCCTTGAAGAAGTTCCCCGCGTACGCGCAGATCTCGGCTATCCGCCGCTTGTCACACCCACCAGCCAGATCATCGGATCGCAGGCTGTGCTGAACGTGCTGGCCGGTGAACGATATAAAACCGTAACTAAAGAGGTAAAAGGCGTTGTCGCCGGTGAATACGGTAAAACTCCCGCTCCGATCGATCCCGAATTCCGCAAAATGATACTCGGAGACCGTGAGCCCATCACTTGCCGTCCTGCCGATCTTATAGAAGACAAACTTCCTGAGTACCGTAAAGAAGCAGCCCAATATATAGAGCAGGAAGAGGACGTACTGACGTACGCGCTGTTCCCTCAGCCCGCGCTCGCTTTTTTCAAAAACAGGCAGCTGCAGAAATACAATTATGACGAAGCGCATTCGGACGCGCAGAAAATGGCACATTACATATGACCGGCAATAAACAATATGACGCTGTTATAATCGGAGGCGGTCCCGCCGGAATGATGGCAGCCGTGACAATGGCCGAAAAGGGGCTTAAGGTTATTATTGCCGAAAAGAACAAAATTCTGGGCAGGAAGCTCAGGATCACCGGTAAGGGGCGCTGCAACGTCACGAACGCGTGCGATTTCGAGACGCTCACTGAAAATATTATTGCCGGAAATAAATTCCTTTTGTCTTCTCTCAGAAAATTCTCCAATTCAGATCTCATTGATTATCTGAACAGTTCGGGACTTGAGACCGTAACGGAGCGCGGGGCAAGAGTTTTTCCGGCTTCCGGAAGAGCTTATGACGTCGCTGAACTTTTTGTACGCAGGCTCAAGGAACTCCGCGTGCCAGTTTTATATGATTTTATTGCTACAAAACTGCTGCTTGATGACAGTTCCGTAAAACTTTGCGGCGTAGAGGGGATTCTTTCCGGGAAAAAACACGTGCTTTATTCAGATACGGTAGTTATTGCCACCGGGGGGATAACGTATCAGGGGACAGGATCCGACGGGTCTGGCTTTTCGCTCGCCATACGTGCAGGTCATTCCGTTGTACCGCCGCTGCCTTCGCTGATTGCCCTGAAATGCGCCGAAAAACGCGATTGCGGGTCAATGCAGGGATTGACCCTTAAGAATACCGGAATACGCCTTTACGAGGCAAATAAGCCTGTTTTTGAGGATTTTGGCGAGCTCATGTTTACTGAAAGCGGGATCACCGGTCCTACTGTGCTTAGTTTGAGCAGATATTACATTGAAAAGGCGATCGCACACCGCGATTCCGTCCGTGATCCTGACGAGCTTAAGCCTTATCTTCGCTTCGACCGCTCGATCTATGATCCTTTAAACTCCGACCGCCGTTTCTATATCGAACTGGATCTCAAACCGGCTCTGGATGATGCCGCGCTTGATAAGCGCATTGCGGGCGATCTTTTAAAATACAAATCGAAGCTTATTAAGAACGCTCTTTGCGACCTGCTTCCTGGGGCAATTATCGAACCTGTTCTCAGCAGGGCGGGGATCGGGCTTTTCAGACAGGTTTCCTCGATTTCAAAAGCCGAAAGGAACATGCTCGTAAAAGCGCTGAAACATTTCAGACTTACGCCGCTCGGACCTGACGATCCTGACCACGGCGTCGTAACGCAGGGCGGGATCACGCTGAAAGGAATTGACCCCGCTACGCTTTCCTCGAAGCTCCTGAAAGGCCTTTATTTTGCCGGGGAGATCATTGACGCTGACGGCCTTACAGGCGGTTTTAATCTTACGATCGCTTTTTCAACGGGCAGAAGCGCCGGGCTTGCAATCGCGAACTCAAAAATCAGCGATCCGCAAACTTTAAAACAATTAAATTAATGATTTAACTTGAAACTCTGTGCGTTTTCGGGTACAATTTTTAAGGCAGTATTTTTCTGCCGGGGAGGTTATTTTATGAGTATTTTAGTGACGGGCGGAACCGGTTTTATCGGTAGCCATACATGTGTCGAACTGCTTGAAGCCGGATATGACCTGGTCGTTTTTGATAATTTTACGAACAGCAAACCTTCTGTGATCGATAAGATCGTTGACATTACCGGAAAGGGGTTCAAGTTCTATCATGCCGATATGGCCGATAAAAATTCGCTCGAACGCATCTTTTCCGAGAATGATATAGATTGCGTCATTCATTTTGCCGGCTATAAAGCCGTCGGTGAATCCGTCGAAAAACCTTTGATGTATTATCAGAACAATATCACCGGAACGCTGAACCTCCTCGAAACGATGTCCGGACATAACGTTAAGCGGATAGTATTCAGTTCTTCCGCCACTGTTTACGGTATTCCTAAAAGTGTTCCGATCACTGAAGACGAGCCTCTTTCAGTTACCAATCCTTACGGAAGGACCAAACTGATGATCGAGGATATCCTTAGAGATCTTTATGTTTCCGATAATTCATGGGCTATCATACTGCTCCGTTATTTTAATCCCGTCGGGGGACATCCGAGCGGCCTTCTGTGCGAAGATCCAAACGGTATCCCGAATAATCTTATGCCGCGTATTCTTGATACCGCCTTCGGAAAACAGGATAAGATCAGCGTGTTCGGAAACGATTATCCGACCGTCGACGGTACCGGCGTACGCGATTATATACACGTTCTCGACCTTGCCAAAGGCCACGTTAAAGCAGTCGAGCGTATTATGCGCGTCAATGATATTCAGGCGATAAATCTCGGTACGGGCAGGGGATACAGCGTTCTCGAACTTATCAGAACTTTCGAAGAAGTGAACAACGTTAAGGTTCCCGTGGAATTTGCCCCGAGAAGACCCGGCGACGTTGCGGAATGCTACGCCGATACGCGAAAAGCTTTTGAAATGCTCGGATGGAAGGCGGAACTCGGCGTGACCGAGATGTGCCGCGACAGTTACAAAGCCAGACTCATGCTTGAACACGGATGTGACGAAAAATGAAATCTATTAAGAATCATTCACGCAATATTCTGATCCTCGCATCTCTCGTGCTGATCGCCGCAGCCGCAGCTGTTGTTTTCTATCCTTTCAGTAACGAGCGCCAGAAAGAGATCGTTATAGGAGCATGTTTTGCGCTTGTAGCACTGCTTTGCTTCGTCTCTTTTTCTCTTAACAAACGGATATATTTCAGACCGGGCTGGCTTTTGCAGACTTCCTTCTTTCTGACGATTTTCGCTTTGCTTATCTTCTTTCTCCCGGTACTTGATTTTGAACTTAACGTCACAGTATATGCGTTCCTTGCTTTCTTTATTGCCTCCGCGCAGTTCTGTGCGGCGATCCAGCTAAGCGCGCTTGAGATAAAACGGTGGTGGTGGATATTGATCTTCAGCATCATCAACATCCTTTTCGGCGTTTATTTTCTGAAGCTCTGTTCGGTCCTTAACGTTTCGGAATACCCGTCTGTAGGTGTATATTTGGTTTTGCTGGCGGTCAATTTCAGTTCTGAGTCTTTTGTTTATAATAAAAGGCGCTGAACCGGCTGGTACATAGTTCGGAGGGATTTAGTTTTGGAAGGGTCAATCGATACAGCGAATGTTAAAACGGGTGGCGTCGATCATTTTGTTTTAAAGCTTATAACGCTTGCGAGCCTTACAGCTTATATTTTTGCTTTCTCGGGAATCATCACTTTAAAACCATTGTCCTTTATACTTGGTATCCTTGGGTATGCTTCATTGCCGCTGCTCGCTTTATGCTCGATAGAAGCATATAAACACAGCGAAAAACTGACCCCTCTGATCGTCAGGAATATAGTTCTCGCCGTCCTTTGCGCGTTTCCTTACCGGTTCGCTTTTTATAACCAGAAGAGCCTTTCCGACATCAGATCTTATTTCAGCCTCGCGCTGACCTGCCTTTTTTGCATTGGTTCCGTAATGTTTTACGATAAAATGAAGACGCAGATACAAAAAATGTTCTGCGTCGCGTTTCTTTGCGCAACATCTTTGTTTATCGGAATGGAATTCGCACCTTTTATGCCTATAATTGCATTCGTAATATTCATTTACCTCAAAGAGCAGGAAGGGAAGGACTCTGCCGCTTTTGAAAACGGTGATAAAGAACGAATCGCAGCGGTAAACAGAAGAAAATATTTGTTTTCACAATACACGTTTATCAAAATATCATTCTTTATCGTTACGCTCGCCGTCGTGATACCGCTGGTTTCTTTATTGTTTTCTAAATTTGCTCCCGGATATTCCGAAGCATACAAAGACGAGCTGAAGCGCAATTTCTGCATGCCCGGCATGCTGCTTGCCCTGCCGCTTATCCGTTTATACAATGGCTGGAAGGGAACAGATAACCGCGTTACTAAGATCGTTTTCCGCGGCTACTATCTGTTCATCCTTGCGCTCGTCGTGCTGTTAAAAGTATTGTTCCTGTACGATTATTCACTTATGCCTGCTGCAGGCTGAACCGGCTCTTTCTCTGTGTCGGAACCGTCTTCAACCGTTTCGTCCGACTTTTGTAATATTTCAAGCTTGATAAGAGTAACTATTTTGTCATTGCTGTTTTCCACCGTTAACTTAAGATTATCGAATTCAGCCGAAGGATGATCATTTTCTTCGGGTATCTCGCCGATCAGGCTAATAAGGAACCCGCTCATTGTTCCGTATTCATCGTCAGGTATTTCTAATCCGAGTTCGCGGTTAACGTCGCCGATTTCAGTAAGACCTTCGATGAGATACGTATTGTCATCGACCTTGCTGATTTCCTGCTTTTCGATCAGGACTTCGTCGCTGTCATACTCATCCCTGATATTTCCGACAAGTTCCTCTAAAATATCTTCCATTGTCACGATACCTGCAGTGCCGCCGTACTCGTCGACAACGACGGCTAAATGTATGCTCGACGTTCTCAGTATTTTGAGTACGTCGTCGAGTTTTTGAGATTCCGGCACAAAACTTGCTTCGCGTATTATGTCTTTTATCGCGAACTTCGCAGGATCGATACCGAGCAGATCTTTGATATGTATGATGCCAATGATCTCGTCGATGCTGTTTTTATATACAGGAATGCGCGAATAACGTTCACCGAGGGCAATTTTCATAAGCTCTTCATAAGTGCAGTTTTCGTCAACGGCGCTTATTTCGGTCCTGTGCGTCATCACGTCGCCGGCCGTTTTATCGTTGAGGTCAAAAACGTTGCTGATCATCTCGCGCTCGTCGTCGTCAATAGTTCCGCTTTCCTGGCCTTCATTGACAAGCGATATGATAGTGTCTTCTGTTATGATCTCCGGCGTACGCGTGATCTTTATCCTGAATACAGAAAGGATCGCTTTCACGATCAGATAATTCAGCTTAACAAACGGGTAGAAAACGATCTTAAAAAAGCATATAAACCCGATGAGTCCCATTCCGCGTTTTACGGGATCATGCAGGACAACGTGGTGGGGGATGAGATAAACAAAAGCAGCCGTAAGCATCGTAAAAAGCACTATAAACGCAGCGATGATCAGAACTTTAAATACAGTTTCGAGAGATACGATCCTGCCTGCAATAACGGATAACATACAAACTGCAGATAACAGCAAAAACAGCAGCCTGCCAAGATGCATTGCCTCTACGTAATCCGTATCATTTTCAACTACTTTATAAAGTTTCTTATATTTTTTGTTTTCGCGTTTTGAATCGAACTTTTTTAGTTCGGATTCATTAAGAATATTAAGCGCGTATTCTGAACTTGCAAAAAGGGAAGATAGAATAAACGAAACGATCGTAATGATCACTTGTATGGGAATGCTGGCATCATCGACCATTGGTCAAAATCACATATCCTTTCCGTCCGGATGTATCCGGGTCTAAACGGATTATACATTAGCACCGCTTTTCTGTCAATAATAAGCGGAGCCGGAATCAGCTTCCGGCTCCGTTCTGACCTTGTGTGTTAAAGGTTTATGAATAATTTAACGTGCAAATTATTCGGCTTTTTTAGCTTTTTTCTTCTTTCCGATCACAGCAATCAGAACTATGACTACCGCAAGAACTACTACGCCGGCGATAACAGGAATAATGATGTTCCACGGAATACTGCCGTTACCGGTATTAGCAGGTTTCTCAGTAGGCAGGGGCTCGCTGGGTCTCTTATACTTAACAGCATTTTCAGCAACTAAGCTGGACTTTTTGCTGTTGAGTTTGCACTGAGCGAGATCAAAAGCATCTTCAGGCTGCTGAGTCTCGATATGGAAGTTAAGGAAGATAGAAGCGCTGCCGGGAAGTTTTGCAAGGGTCTCTTCATCAAGATTCAGATAAATGGACTGAACGGTGCTCTTCCAGTTAGTGCCTTCGATCGCGTTTCCGCTTTCATCAGTCTTAAGATTATCTTTACTGAAATCGGGAGCGGTGCTGGTAGTCTTGCTGTGGATCGTGCCGAGGATCATAGAAGAGAAATCTTCATAATCTTCCTGACTGACATAGCCTTCTTCAAAAGCAGCCTTCTTCTCCAGGCAGTTACTTTCGAAATCATTGAGGGAAATTACGATCGTGTTCTTATTCTGAGGATCTTCTTCGGCATTGTCATAAATCTTATCACCGACAGCGTCGATCTCAACGGAAATGTCCTTGATCTTAACGTTGAGCTTGGGTTCACCCTGAACAGGAGTACCGAACGCGAGGAATTCGCCGCTCAGTGCGATATTCTCTTTCGTGAAGACTGTATCTTTGCTGTAGTAGATAGCGTCGTCGATCTTCGGGGTTTCAGCTTTAGGATCAGCGGTAGCGGAAGCATCGGCAGGAGCAGTCTTTGCAGCGGGATCGTCTTTCGAGATCTTGTAGAGAAGTTTATAAGAGTAATCGTTCTTGGGGAACTTATAGTTTTTCTTATTCTCCTTGGAAGTCATCTCTGCCATTTCATTTTCATCCAAGGTAACGTGGAAGGGAAGGTACTGAGGATTCTGAGGAGTAACGGACTCGGGATCAGCTTCGAGCATAGCAGTTACTTTATCAATGAATTCATTCATTTCTTCAGTAGTAACATACTGAAGAGCCTTGATCTGGCTGACGTCTCTGATCATGCCGTTCTCATCATAACGCGTATCAAAGGGGAACATCTCATATTCTTCCATGTATTTGATGTTATCCTGGCTGTACTTAAGTTTACCCTTATCATCTTTACCGGTGCAGACGTACTGGCACTTCTGATAGAAGAGCTCAACTCTCTGACCTTCGTTATCGAGCCACAGGTCATCTTTCGTGATCCTGTAGTTGTTAATATCGATGCGGTAATTATTACCTTCATCATCAGTATTAAGGTCGATAGCATAACCCTTGCTGTCGTATTCGATGTTAGGATTCTTATTTACGTACGGATCGCCTTCGTCGTAGGGCTCGGTAATTCCGTAGAAGTTTACGGATTCGCGGGTCTTAATAACGGCATTATTCTGAATGTGAGTAATGTAAGCGTAGTTATAAGGAACTTTGGAATAGTGGGCGAGTGCCGGTATTCCGAGTTCAACGGACTGCATCTGATAGAAGTTCATCTCGGCAGATTTTGAAGTCTTGTTTGCGTAATAACCGTTGCTCTTGGTGGTGCCCGTTCTCCAGATATATTCATCAGACATAGCCTGATTTCCTTCGTCGTCAACGAACAGGTACTTTTTTCCTTTATAGACGTAATCGACGAGGATCGGTTTCTCATAGTGAATAGTCACTGAATAGAAATCAAGTCCGCCGGGGCCTTCAACAATAGCGGGGGTCTCTTCGGAAGCTCCGACAGTCGCAGTGTCTTCTTCGGCAAACATAGCCGGAGCGAACATCGACATTACCATTGCGAAAAGAACCAGGAATACACAAAGTTTCTTTTTCATTTGAATTCCTCCTAAATAATCTTCGCCGTTTTTATAAGATAACAACGGCTTTTAAAACCACACAAGGGAGTGATCTTTTAATGTGTTAATTTTAACCCAAGTTCCGGCGCTTGTCAACACAATTTTAACTGCTGTTATAAATTGACCGCAATTGCGATTTGTGGTAGAATCTTTGTTGAAAGAGGAGGTGTTTTCTCTTGAGGTATGTAAAGATCTTTGATTCGACTTTAAGGGACGGAGAGCAGTCGCCCGGTTTCAGCATGACTGCAAAAGAAAAGATCAAAATGGCCCTTGCGCTGGAGCTGCTCGGCGTTGACGTTATAGAAGCCGGTTTTCCTGCCGCCTCTCCCGGAGATTTTGAAAGTGTTTCCGCTATTGCCTCTGCGCTTTCGGATAAATGCACCGTAGCAGCGCTCGCGCGCCTTAATAAAAATGATATTGACCTCGCCTGGAAAGCGGTTTCAAGCGCTAAAAAACCGAGGATCCACGTGTTTATTGCCACGTCCGATATCCATTTGCAATATAAACTCCATATAAGCAGGGAAGAGCTCATTGACCGCATCTGTACCTTTGTGGCTTACGCCAGATCATACACTGACGATATAGAGTTTTCAGCCGAAGACGCTACGCGCTCCGACCTTGAGTTTCTTGTGACTGCATATAAAGCGGCCGTTTCGGCGGGTGCTTCGATGATCAATATTCCGGATACCGTAGGTTATGCCGCAACTGATGATTTTGTCAGGATCGTGAAAAGGATAAAGGAAGAAGACGTGCTTAAAAACGTCCCGTTTTCGGTCCATTGTCACAATGATCTCGGTATGGCGGTCGCAAATTCGCTCGAAGCGGTAAAACTCGGAGCCGACCAGATCGAATGTACGGTGAACGGGATCGGTGAGCGCGCCGGAAACGCAGCCCTCGAAGAGATCGTTATGAACCTTAAAGTCAGATCCGCGTACTACGACGCCGATACGCACGTAGATACCAAGCAGATCATCAAGACCAGCAAGCTTCTTTCAATGATAACCGGTATTAAAGTCCAGCCGAATAAAGCGATCACCGGCGCTAATGCATTCGCCCACGAGGCCGGTATCCATCAGCACGGCGTAATGGAAAACCGTGCAACATACGAGGTAATGTCTCCGGAATCCGTCGGGCTGACCGAAAATGTTATAGTACTCGGAAAGCATTCCGGACGCCACGCCTTTGAAGAAAAGCTGATGGAAATGGGATTCTCGCTCCCGAAAGAACGTTTAGATACCGTTTTCGCAGATTTCAAGCTTCTTGCAGATAAGAAAAAAGTAATCACAGATAAAGATATTGAAGCGCTGCTTAAAAATTCGATATCTGAGATCCCGAAGACGTACAGACTTGACCGCTATATTATCAGTTCAAGCAATTTGCTTTCAAACACGTGCTGCATAAGGCTTAAGAAGAACGGAGAGCCGATGCCGGAGGGCAACGCTATGGGTGGCGGTCCTATCGACGCCGCTTTCAATGCGATCAATAATGCCACCGGCTTTAACCTTACTTTGTCTGAATATAAGATCGAAGCTGTTACCGGCGGCGCTGACGCCCAGGGTGCCGTATCCGTAAGGATAAAAAGAGGCGATACCGCATATAAAGGCTACGGCGTTGACCCGAACATTTTCGAGGCGAGTATTAAGGCTTATCTTAACGCTATTAACAATATGGTCTTCCAGCTGGGCGAAGCAGCGGAGGCAGCCAGATAAAAAGGAGTGAATGTCAATGAAAGCACCCGATCCTGTTCCGATGTCGCTCTCCAGGCGCATTCTCGCATCCAAAGCAGGCAGAGATTACGTGAAGCCGGGGGAACTCTGCTCATGTTCTCTTGACCTCGCTATGGGCAATGACATCACCGTGCCTCCTGCGCTTAATCTTTTCGCCAAATATTTTCCGGACGGAAAGCTTTACAGTGACTGCCGCTACGTGTTCTGTATGGATCATTTTACTCCGTGCAAAGACATAAGATCCGCACAAAACGTTAAGCAGTGCAGAGATTTCGCTAAATCACACTCTGAAATCGATTTTTTTGACGTCGGTACAGTAGGAATAGAACACTGCTTTTTACCTGAAAACGGTTATATTTCACCGTTTGACTGTATTATAGGAGCTGACTCGCACACCTGCACTTACGGCGCGCTCGGAGCATTCTCTACGGGCGTAGGAAGCACCGACCTTGCGGTCGCGTTAAGATCGGGGAAATGCTGGTTCAGGATCCCTGAAGCGATCGGTTTCAGGCTTACCGGAAAGCTTCCTGAAGACTGCTCGGGTAAAGATCTTATTTTATACATAATAGGAATGATAGGCGTTGACGGCGCGCTGTACAAATCGATGGAATTTTTCGGCGAAGGAGTATCATCTTTATCTATTGACGACCGCTTTACAGTATGCAATATGGCTGTTGAAGCAGGCGCAAAAAACGGCATATTTATTGTCGACTCCGTAACCGAAAAGTACCTCGCCGAAGCCGGCGCTTCAGCCTGTAATACCGGGGCGCTCAGTAGCGGTTCTGTCGATGAAAACGCATACGAACGGATAATCGACATAAACCTTTCAGCTCTTGTTCCGATGGTTGCGCTGCCGCATAAACCTTCAAACACAAAACCGGTAATGGCGCTCGACAGGATCGAAATCGACCAGGTCGTCATCGGTTCGTGTACGAACGGCCGGATCACAGACCTCAGGATCGCTGCTGATATATTAAGAGGAAAAAAAGTCGCGCCGTACGTCCGTTGCATCATTATTCCCGGCACTCAGAAGATATACATGCAGGCGCTTGAGGAGGGGCTGATAGAGACCTTCATTTCCGCAGGAGCGGCAGTGAGTACTCCGACGTGCGGTCCGTGTCTCGGAGGTCATACCGGCGTGCTTGCGGACAATGAGCGCTGCGTCTCTACTACTAACAGAAATTTTGTAGGCAGGATGGGTCATATCACGTCGGAAGTATATCTGGCCTCTCCCCGCACCGCCGCTCTGGCCGCGGTCAACGGATATATCGGTTCTTGATAAAGGAAGGTGTTATTTATGATCAGCGGAAATGTTTTCAAGTACGGAAACGACGTTGACACGGACGTTATCATTCCGGCAAGGTATCTTAATATTACTGATATGAAGCTTCTGAGCGCCCACTGCATGGAAGATATTGACCCTGACTTTATAAAGCAGGTAAGACCCGGGGACGTTATCGTCGCCGGAGCAAACTTCGGATGCGGTTCATCGCGCGAGCACGCCCCGGCAGTCATACGCGAAGCCGGAGTTTCGCTTATTGTCGCGGAATCATTCGCACGTATATTTTACAGAAATGCGATAAATATCGGCCTTCCTATTTTAGAATGCCCCGCGGCTGTACTCGATTTCGTTCAGGGCGATAAACTTGAGGCGGATCTTGAGACCGGCGAGATCCGCAACCCCAGGAGCGGGAACAGTTTTAAAGCGAATCCGTTTGCTCCTTTTATCCTTGATATAATCGCTAAAGGAGGTATCCTGAATTGTTTAAGCTGATATACGCCCCCGGAGACGGTATAGGCCCTGAGATCGGTAACGTCACCCGCGATATACTGGAGTTCGAGCTCCGAAAATATAACGTAGATTATGAAATAACGCCGATATTATTCGGTGGCGTGAGCATTGACGCATACGGAGTGCCGCTTTCGGATAAAGCCCTTGACCTTATAAAATGCTCCGACGCTGTACTTTTAGGCGCCGTAGGAGGGCCGAAATGGGATAATTCCGATCCTTCCGTCAGGCCGGAGAAAGGACTTTTAAAGCTTCGTAAAGAGTGCGGCGCGTTCGCTAATTACAGACCTGCGCGGATATATGAACCGCTGAAAAACGCTTCTCCGCTTAAGGAAAGCATTATCGCACGCGGCGTAGATATTATGATAGTGCGCGAGCTTTCCGGAGGAATTTATTTCGGACGCCGTGAGGAAGGGGACAACGAAGCTTTTGATACCGAGTACTATTCCAGGCCTGAGATCGAGCGGATCCTTAAAGCAGGTTTCGATTGCGCAATGAAGCGCAAAAAGAAGCTGTGCCTCGTTGACAAGGCCAACGTTTTAGCTTCGTCAAGGCTCTGGAGAAAGATTATGTTTGAAATGGCAGCGGAATACCCGGAAATTGAAATTTCAACGATGTACGTTGATAACGCGGCAATGCAGCTCGCTTCGGCGCCTTATAAATTTGATACGATCGTCACCTCGAACCTTTTCGGCGATATTTTATCAGACGAAGCGGCAGTTATTACAGGCTCGATAGGACTGCTTCCTTCTGCTTCGATAGGAAAGATCGACATCTATGAACCGATCCACGGATCAGCGCCTGACATCGCGGGTAAAAATATCGCCGATCCTATAGGAATGATATTGTCCGCCGCAATGCTTCTACGGTACAAACTTGACCTGAACAATGCCGCGGATGAAATCGAAGCCGCCGTTTACGCCGTGCTTCAAAAAGGACTCAGGACAGCTGATATTTTCAGCAGCGGCGCCGCTGACCGGCAATTAATTAAAGTTTCTACAACAGAAATGGGCGAGGCTGTTTTAAATGAACTCAAATAATAAAAATTACAAAAGAAGAATTCTGCTGAACCGTATTACTTTCGGAATGATCATCGTTATCATCATTCTGGCCATAGTTTTCACCGTAAAGCTTATCTCCGGTAATAAAAGAGATAAAAATCCTTCAACGACCGGTATGATTATCGTGAATACGGCACCTCCGGCGGCTACAGACGGCGCAGTGCCAGGAATTACTGACGAAAAAAACACTACTCCCGGACCCGGAGAAACGGACGGCTTTAAAACGCCTGAAAAATCTTCGGATCCGTTGATTACAGCCACGCCTCCGGATGCAGGCACGCCGGTACCGCCAACTGACAGGACTTCCGAAAAGACTCCTTACAAGACTCCTGAGAATTCGCCCGAAAAAACTCCGACTGCGCCTGCGAAAACTCCGAATAATTCAAATTATACCGATATTACGATCATTAACGCCGGCGATATAATGTTTCATATGGCGCAGGTTCGCGGCGCAAACATCAGCGGCACAGATTCGTACGATTTCTGGCCTACGTATCAATACGTGGCGCCGATCGTTCAGGCCGCAGATCTGGCCGTTGTGAATTTCGAATCTACGCTTTACGATACAAATTATTCAGGTTATCCGGGATTCAATTCTCCCGTTGATTCGCTAAAAGCTATAAAACAAGCAGGATTTGACACGCTTTTATTCGCAAATAACCACTGTTATGATAAAGAACTTGTCGGCGTGAAGCGGACGCTTGCACATTTCCGAGAATACGGTTTTTCATATTTAGGGGCAACGGACGATCTGGATGCGAGGCCTGATAAATCGCTTCTGTTAGATGTTAACGGTATAAAGGTCGGTATGGTCAATTACGCCGATTCTATCACTTATAAGAATGGCAGCACTTACACGATAAATGATCTGCCTGTACGCGACGGTGACTGGGATTATCTTAATATGTATGTGAATCATGGGGAGGAGGAATACCTCTATCCTCGAATTGAGCGCGACGTGAAGAAGCTGAAAGATGCAGGCGCAGATATTATCATCGCATACATGCACTGGGGCGTAGAATATGAATTGACTCCGAACGATATTCAGAAGAAAACCGCGCGCAAACTATGCGATGAAGGCGTTGATATCATTATCGGAAGTCATCCGCACGTTGTTCAGGGAATGGATTTTGTGAAGTCAAGCGACGGCTCACGCGAAGCTGTCTGTTTCTATTCTTTGGGCAATTTCGTTTCCAACCAGAACAGACTTACGCTCCCGAGTTATTCTGTTAAGGAGTATACGGAAAACGGGCTGATGGTCAAGTTATTTATCAGAAAATATGCTGACGGCCGTACGGAATTGCATAAGCTTGAATGCATTCCTACGTGGGTTCACAGGTACGGCAGGGGAGACGGACTGTATTCACACGAGATCATACCGCTCCCGGTACCTGACGACAAATTAGACGCTTACGGTCTGACAAAGACTTCGTTCGGCGTCAATAACAGCAAAGCGGCTTATGAGATGACTTATCCGCTATTTAGGGATAAGATCAACGAATTTAACAAAAAACACTAATAAATATCGACATTTTTAATGCATATTTTGGCAGAATTCTCTCAAAAAGAGTATTTCGGGAAAGCTAATTGAACAAAATCATTGTCTAATTGAACAAAATTCTGCCTGCGATAAGCGCCTGAATCAAACCACGTGAGTGAGATCGACGTCGTGAATAAACTGAATTGAAGATAAACAGAAGTAATCCACACAATCAAAAGATAGTATGGAAAACTGAATTTAAAGTTTAAATAGAAATCATCCGGATGAGGAACTGTTCATCAGAATAAAACTGAAGCAAAAGTTTAAGTGGAAATAATTCGGACGATGAACCGTTCATCAGAATAAAACTGAAACAAATTATAAAACTGCAAAAGTGCGAATGATGAAACATTCATAAGATTACAACCGAATTATATTTTAAACAGAAAAATCTTATGATGAAAAATAACCGTATGTTTAAAACTGAAACAACAAAACAACAGTGAACCGAAGCAGAATATAATTCAGTTCAGAGAAGCTCATGATCATGAAGATTATACTAAAAATTTAATATAAAAACATCGTAAGAGAAAAATTAAAGAAAAAGAGCTAAAAACAGACTCGCAGCCGCAGAAGGCCCGAAACGGCTAAAATCGCGCTATCTTATGATACAAAATTTTTATTTTGTTCAATTAGAAAGAGATTATAATATATGCCCTTAATCGGTCTCTTAAACTCCCCTTTCAGTAAATTTCGCTCAAGCTTCGATAAAACTGATGATTTTTTCAAAGATCTCCGGATCCTGCTCAGTCATAAGAGCAATCGGCTTGTCCGCAAAATACGCTCTGCGTTCTTCCAAAGTATTAAGCTGCTTCTCGCTGACAAGTTTATTGTAGCCGCCGATCCACGCATTCATTGTCCGCAGAGCATCCGCACTGTATTGAGGATTATGTCTTTTGTTATTGACCGTAATGAGCTTTACGTTCGGATTACCGGCTTTTTTCACTTTACCTGCGTTAAATTTATAATTGACCATCGGATCATCCGTTGAATGTATCCAGAGCAATTTATCGGTCGTTTCGGCAACATATTTCACGTTATCGATATTTCCGTACCTGGGATTTAGTTTCTTTTCAAATTGCTTTATTCGGTTCGCAAGTATCCTCAATTTCACGAAACCTGTCATCTCATCTGCGATGCTGATAAAACCTGAAATAACTACTGCTTTTTTAATATCTTTTCTTAAATTAATTACGTTAAGCGCAGTATACCCGCCGAGCGAATGTCCGACCAATACAATTTCTTCTGAAGGTTTAATAAGTTCGAGCAATTCGATAACGTCCCTCGTAGGAGCATTAACAGAATCCATCTTCTCTCCCCCGGACGAACCACAGCCTGTATAATCGAGCGTTAAAACACGGTACCCGGCCTTGCACAGTGTTTCGATCTCGGCAAGATATGCCGTATGGCCGGGACCCATTCCCGGGCAGAATAATATCAATTTATCCGTCTTATAGCCCGGATAACAGTATATAAAATAACGTATCTGAACGTTACCGGTATTATTGAACGCGCCGGGCTCGCAAACCAGACCCGGAAAATCGGTATGATCGAAATAAGGTATCGCCTCATCCTTATCGTACCTTATTAAGAAATTTTTCTTATATATATTCGTAATTAATCCCATGTCAATTCACCGCGGTCAAAATATCATTTTAAGCCGTATTTTCTTATAAAATAGCTCGCCGTGCAGCTCCAGGCGTGGCAATAGCTGTTGATTCTTTTATCGCCGTAAGGAGAAAGATCAGGATCCGAAGGCACGTAAACTTCCCAGAAACAATCTGCTCCGGCGCGTACCATACCGCCCCAGTATTCACGCACCAATTCAGCACCCTTTTCTTTTAATCCGGCGCGGAACAGCGCTTTGGTCAGATAATGCTTGGCGTACGGCGTCACAGTATTAACTTCGCACGAATCATTTTCAGAAGTGATCTTCTCAAGCAGCGCTCTCGTCTTAACAGGATCAAGCACGCCGGATAAAGCGCCCCACATCTGTGACTGCACCGAGATCTGGCCGGTAATGCCGCGGAACAGTCCCGCATCAGGATCGTAGAGTTTACGCAGCGCTTCTTCCAGACGTTCGATCTGACCCTTAAGGAAAACCTCTGCTTCGTTGTCCCCCGCCACACCTGCCAAAAACAGCGTATCTTTAAGCATCGTGACCGCAATGCCCTGCGCGGCAGCGGATTTGTCCAAAGGTCCGCACCAGTCGACAAAATAATACGCTGTATTGACCAGCCCGTTGTCCGAAACCGCCTCCACAGCGATCTCAGCTTGACGCAGCGCAACAGGCCACAATTCTTTTACTATTTCCGGATCTTTTTCAAATTCGTACAAATCTTTAAGTGTTCCGGCAAAAAACAGCGCATAATCGTGCAATATCCAGTCCTGATTTCGAAGTATCGGCTCCTGATAGATTGCCGAACTCAAGCCGCCGTTCGCGTGCGGGATCCCCGCAAAAAGATAAAGGCAGCGCTTAACCAGATCGGTATTCTTGAAAGTCAGATAATTTGCTTTAGCCTGGAGATAAAGGTCTCCGAGCCACAGACGGCGGTCGCGTTTCGGACCGTCTTCGAAAACCGATTGCATACAGTTTTTAAGTGTACGAACGCCTACTTCGTCAATTTTGCGAATAAATTCTCCTGTACCGGCGGGAAGCGGAGAAACAGCGTTCATATCTGCTGAAGTTACGCCGCGGACAACGCATGATCTGTATTTTACACTGTAATTCGTATTTGCAGGAAACGTAACTTTAACGTATCTGAATGCGTACCTGCGACGAAGAACGAACGGAGCGTTCGGATCATCCATATAGACAGTCTCGCGCTGGATCCACGTTGACGATAAAGCACCGGTGTACGGCCTCGGATCATATTCGCAGAGGTCTTCGGCAAATTCAAAAACAGCCTCGAGCGGAGAACCCGGATCACCATCGCATTGCATTGACAACGTCAAATATCCGACAACGTGTGTGCCGAAGTCAAGTGTAAATGATTTACCGTGCCAGAGTTCGTTGTCAGTCGGCAATGATTCAGGTAAAGGATAATATTCTGTTTCATAAAATTCAGGATATAGCGCTCTGGCTTTTTCAAGAAATATATCGCTTCCGCTGTAAAGTCCGTTTATCATTCGATTACTCCCCTTCTTCATATTTAATATTTAGCGCGACCTCATCCAATGATCCGGCCGTTCCTGAAGAGACGCATGCAAACATCGCGCTTCCGTAGGCCGCAGCTTCGTTGCAAACAGGCACGGAAACTTTGCACTGAAATACGCGCTCAATTACACCTCTTAAATATCTGTTTTTTCTAATAGCCCCGCCGGTCGCAACAACAGAGCTTAATTGCCACGTAGAGCCTCCGGAACAGTTATCGTACATTGCTTTTAATTCTTCGACAACGCCGAACATGAATCCCTTGATTAATTCTTCAGGCGTGAAATTATCAGCCTCTATTTGCCCTACAGAGCCCTTTAAAGATAGATCCTGACGCGTTCCGCAAAAACGAGTATCTACATTTAAGCTGTGTTCAAAAGCTGTTTCAGAGCCGCTGTTCAGCAGACTGTTAAGGTACCTGTCGATTCCTTTATAAGCATTCGCACATTCTTCTCCTGTAACAAGCTCTGCAGTTTTTCGCAAGAATGATTCGAGGATCGAAATTGCTCTCCCGCCGCATAATCCGGAGCCAACCTGAATATATTTACCGTTCAGAAGCGGGCGCAGTTCCATCCCGGTGCCCTTAAGATCGATATAACCGGTCCTCAAAAAAGATATCTGGCTTCCGGTTCCAAAATTAAGCAGCAGCGTATTTTCAGGATTTCTAACAGAAGCAATAAAACTTGCCTGATTATCCCCTATCGCTACGGAAACCGGTATATTTTTATAATATCCTACCAATTCAGTTCCGTCGGTCACTTCAGGGATAAGTCCGGTGCTAAGGCCGATCATTTCCAGCAGATCAGTTCTGAATTCGTATTTCTTAATATCAAAAAGTCCGAGGCTCGCGGCATTCGATGAATGTATCAAAGGCTTTTTCTTTCCGGAAAGGCGCATGGCAACGTAGTCAGGTATAGTGCAGATAAATGCTGCCTTTTCAGGAACTGTACCGGAAACTGTATGATAAAGCAACGTGGAAATACCCCAGCCCGTTGCCATATCAGCTCCCGTCTTTTGTTTAATATAATCGACAGCTGAAACTCCGCCCGTTTGCGCAAGAGGCTCCGCGCCGCTCATATCCATCCAGGAATAAAGCGGAGATACGGCGTGTCCGTCTTTATCAACGTACAAAATACCGTGCATCTGCCCGGTTACGCCGATCGCAGACGGAGATGCGTACTCATTATTATCAATGATATCGTTAAGCGCATTAAAAACTATTCCGCAAATCTTTTCCGCATCATACAGAACTTCATACGATCTGCCTTGAATGCGCGTATCATCAGGAATCGTCCTGGAATATAATTCCCTCCCGGTATCGCGGTCGATCAACGCAAGGCTTATTGTTGTAGAACCGATATCGATTCCAAGGCTTGTTGTCATAAAAATATTTTCCTCCGGATCAGAAGTTTTCTATCTCTGTTTTTACCAGCTCTGCCCATTCAGTTAGGCAATCATATCTGTAATTCACTGTAGTAATATCTTTAAGTACGAATGCCACGGGTGTACCGGAACGGCGGCAGGCACTAAGCGTATTTCGCACTTCCTTTTTTACAGATTCTACGTCAGGATACCCGGATCGCACGTAGGCCGGATTTGGCTTTCGGAGCATAACAAAATCGCCGCCCATTGACTCGGCCTGCATATCTACGTCTGTCCATGGACTTGCGGAGATAGAACGCACAGTTTTCATCTTGCGAATAATATCGATCTTTCTCGAAAGAGGCTCGCAGCAGCCGTAATTGACCCATCCGAAACGGTCGTATAGCGGCTTCATATACTCGATCTCAAATTCGTCGTGCATTGCCGGCGAGACCTCGGAAAAGATCTGCGCCGCGCCTGATATCCAGCAATCGGTCGTTCGAATGTGTGCCTGGTCAATCGCTTTATACTTTTCTTCGTCAGTGTACGTCTCGACGCAGTGACATTTGGTTCCCGGACCGGCGGCCAACAGGTCCTGCGCTTCTAACTGATCGATCGCGTCCATCTCGATGTCGACAATGATCCGCATCATTTTATGTACGAATTCGGGTTCGTCAATCACGGCGTAGAGGCATGATTCCGCGCCTTTCCAGAAAGTTAAACGGTCCCAGAGTGCAGCCCAGATCATTACGCCCGTCGGACGGACTTCAATAATATCCCCTATTATCTCCTCAACAAGCGCCTTATTTTCCGCTGTTTTTTCGGGATAAGCCTTTATTATGCGTTTCTTCAGCTTTTTGAGAGACTCCTCATCAGGAAGCTGATCGACAAAGAGATGTGTTTCTGCGTTTTTATGACCGCTCTCATCCTGCCGGATCGTATTTATACCATAGCCTGTATCTGTAAAAACCTTACTGAGCGGATAATAAGCAGAGGGCACGAGATCAGCCCCGAAATGCTTCAAACGAAACAGTTCATTCCTGAAATAACGTTCCAGACCGCGCAATAAAGGATCTGACGAAACACATCGAAGTTCGTCAGATCCCGAAAATTCGTGCCACGGGAGCTGGTCAAGAATGATGGGAGGACGGGCCGAAGCGTCGAGCGCATTCAGCCTCCCCCAGTTAAGCGCGTCCGATCTTGCTTTATCTGAAAGAGCAAATTCGGCGTAGGCTTTTACAAGATCCCTGATAAGCTCTCTTTCATTCATTTCTTCTTTTTCTTCGCAACGATGATTCCTGCAGCAGCGGCGCAGATAACGACAGCAGCGATGATGATCACCGGAACAAGCCATTTATTATTCTTTCCGTCCGTCTTTTTTTCACCCGGATCATCAGCCTCGCCACCGGTCGCCTTCGCTCCATCCGAAGCTTCAGGAGCATCCGTGATCTCAGGAGCTTCTGTAGCTGCCGGTTCATCGGTAGGCTTTTCCGTAGGTGCTTCCGTAGGCTCGGGAGTCGGCGCCTCCGTAGGCGCAGGAGTAATCTCAGGCGGAATAGAATCGTCTTCAAAAACCATCTTCAGCTGAGGAGGATTGGTATCGGCGATCTCTCCGTTAGTAAAATATTTAAATATATCTTTCTGATCAGGTACCACTCCGGTAGAATCGTAACCGCCGATCTTAAGCTCAAAGTCTGAAAATTCGATCAGATACTCGCCGGCGGGAATATAATAAAACGAAACGACCATACTCGTACAATTTATATGATCTTCGATCACGCAGGTATCAATGCATTTTCCGTTAAGCGTCGTCTCGTAATCCTTATCCCATTTGTAGATCCTGGCGGTCAATCCGGCTCCGATCATATCCCACGTCGGTGCGTTCACGACGATGAACTGATTAAGTCTCCAGCCTTCTTCGACTTTGAATGTGAATGCCACGGAGCTGTAATCAGAGAAGCAGACCGGAGTTCCGGTGCCTCCTGTCGTAAGACCGACAGTTTTCTTTTTCGCTTCAGGCTTGTTTTCCTGATAGTAAACGTCGTACCTGTTAAGCGCTACGACAGTATCGTCTTCAAGCTTAGCCAGCAGCGTAATTTTAGTCTTTTCTTTATATTCGGTAACAGGAACCGGAATAGAATAATAACTTACGTTATCTCCGCCGTATTGCCCTGCGTGAGAGCCTTCTTCGACTTCCGTAAGAGTGCCTTCAAAGATATTCTCGCCGTCATTGACCGTATAACCCACCGCGAACATAGGCATATCGTAACCGGCCCAGCCCTCGAAGACTAAAGTATCGTACCTTCCGTAGATCGTATATTTATTAAGTGCAAGGTAATCACCGGGAGCTCCGTTTGAAATATCGGTACCGTCGGCAATGATCCTGTCGATCTGTGATCTGACACCGTACCCGTAATCGTCCCACGTCTCATAATTACCTGAAGCGCTGACAACGGCATATCCGAACAGTGAAGCAGTTAAAGCAGCTACGAGAAGTGCGGCAATAAAAACAGTTGCTCTTTTTTTCATTTTGATCTTCCCTTCTTCAATCTTTTTCGTCAAGAAAATGTCAGTCATCATCGGACTTATTATCGTCTGTATTTTACCACTTTCCGGAATAAGAATTCAACTGAAATTATTGAATCCGGAGAAAGTTTAGAGTATAATTTAATTGACACTCAATCCACACGAAAGCCAGGTATGTATATGTTGAATTTGTTAAAAAGAAATCGCTTCCTCGCTGCTCTTACCGTATTTTTAGTATTGTTGTCGATCATGTTATTGATTACCGCATGCAGCAGCAGGAATGATAGCAATACAGATCCGTCCTCCCCAACGAATAATAACGAGGTGAATGATATGAAGATAAAAGTTGAACCCGCACAATCGGACATCGGGATCTGGTACAGCGTATGGTACACATATAACGGCGACTTCGGAAATAACATCCAGACAAATATCTGGAAAAACTGGGATATTCAGTATAAACCCCTGCTTCCGGACGGAACGTACGGATATTACGACTCGCTGGATGAAGAACTGATCAATTACCATTTAGAGCAGATCTCAGAAGCCGGTATCGATTTTCTGATCTTCGATCAGACGAATAATATTGATGTCGAAGGCGGTATGATTAACAAAAGAGCACTTAAAGTAGCCGAGTGCATTAAGGCATGGAACGATTCCGGAAAACGGCCGATAAAGTATTGTTCTGCGATCGGTAAAATACAATGGGATAAAAACGGTAAAGCAATCGAGGACGAGGCGGTCCTTTTATACAACCGTTACCTGAAAGAAGATTTCGGAGACGCTTATTATATGCTCGACGGAAAACCGCTGCTGATCGTTTACGGCGACGGCGCTTCGGATATGTGGGACAAGTATTTAAAAGACGGCGGTAAATCGAAATATACGGATAAATTTACACTTCGCTGGGCGGACAATCAAAGCACTCCCGGTTATTACGGCTGGGCTTACGATAAGGGTACGCAGCAGGATAAAGAAGTTATGGTGGTAATGCCCGGCTGGGACAATCGCAAAGGTCACCCGCCTGTTCCGCGCGATCACGGAAACTGGTACCGCGCATCGTGGAAGGAAGTCTTTACGGCAAAGAATAAGCCCAAAATTATAGTTATAAATTCTTTTAACGAATATGCCGAGAACACCGGCGTATTTACCGCGCTGACAGATCTGTACGGAGATGACGCGCCTGATATGTACTGGAATATGACTAAGGAATACATCAAACTCTACCGCGAAGGCGGATATTTTGAGCCGAACGATCAGAATTAAACGGTAAAGCTGTCCGGCAGTTCCACTTTCATATCATAATCAAACCTGAACTCATCCGTCCGCTGCTCAATATCTGACTCAAAAAATGAAACAAGTTTAACGACGCGGCCTTCATTGTCCTTAACGCCCTCGATCCTTATTTTGGTCATAAGTCCGTTCTTCTCGCCCGAAACGTTTATCAGCAATGATGAAGAACTTTTGCCGCCCGAAGTCTCGTCAGTCCTTGACCCGCTGAAAGTAAAAGCGCCGCCGGCTGCGTCAAAGCCCAACCTGTAGTCTATGTACGAAGTAACGATGCTCTTCGTAAGATCAATATAATAGTCGTAAGCATTTTCGTCCGGGATAGCGGATTCAAATTCCACACGGTATTTTCTGCCTGAATTATCTTTATAATAATAAGTTTCAAGCCCGGTTTCGTTGTCATAATAATAAAAGCGGTCTCCCTGCTTCGCATATTTATATACGAGATCATATCCGCTGTATGAGGATATCGAAACGGGGTCGGCTGACACAAGTCCGCCGAAGAAATCTGACGCAAGCTCAATGACGCCGGGCTGAGTATCGACAGTTACGGTCGAAATCTCCGATGTACTAAAGCCGCATGAAGATAAAAGCAGCGAAATCAGGATAAAAGCAACCAGTAATGTTTTCGAAACAGTTCTGATTTTTACGGTTTTACGTAAATTATCAATCACAGCGATCGCCCCCCAAAGTAATCAATTTCATTGTTTGCGCGCCGCAAAATGAGCGGCATATTTCAGCATCGCGTCAATATTTATCGCAGTCTCCCACGGTCTGTACCTCGTGCCTTCCGGATAGCTTGCAATATACCTTTCGGCATACATATTTACTCCGTCGCGCAGGTCAAGAAGTTTGTCGTACACTTCGTCCTGACCGGACAGCCCGTAATATAAAATGTTGAACAAAAGCAGCCCGTAATCGTACCCTACGTTAAGTTCCGCTTCTGGCACAGAATAAGCAGCTCCCGTATCAGCTACAGCCGCGGCGAGCCGTTTAACTTCATTTACAATGCTCTCTTTAATTTCAGGAAGATCGGCTCCGAGATACGCGGGCATTAGCAAACTGCTCGGAAGACTTACTCTCCGGTCGATCTTAACGCGTTTAACGCCTTTCGAGAGGCAGCCGGTGCATAAATAAGAACGTTCAGGGGTAAGCCCGCTCCAGCCGAACGACCCGCAATTCATACAAACTCCGTACCTGTACGGCGGCAATTCTTTTTGGATATCGGGATCGTTTATGTAATATCGTCCTTCTTTAATAAATTTCGAAGAAAACGCACACTTAACGCTCTCAACGGCCGAGCGCATTTCAGAAGTATCTTCCCCGCGCGAATCGAGATATTCGATAAGTTTTTCGCCGGAACGGATAAAAAGCAGCGTAGCTTCGGCGCTTCCGTCAGAAACGGCATCACGTCCGAGCAGGCCGCAGGCAATATAAGTCTCATCGCCGTTAAAAGGAAGTTCGTTGTCCGAAAGCTCCTGCACCTGGCAATCGTAAAGCCATTTCAGGAACCTGATATTCTCATCGAGGATCGAACGGTCTCCGCTTACAGAAGCATACCTGAAGAACTGAAGCAGCAGGTAGCCGGTGATCTCAACTTTATCATTCTCGGCAAAATGAAACAGGCCGTTCACGCCGATTCCCTGGGCGTTAAGGATCTTACCGTTCCTGTTGAAAGTATCACAATAAAACCTCAGAATATTGCCTGCTTCTTTAACCAGGCCGAGACTTATAAGTCCTTCAGAGACGCCGTATTGATCGCGCACGTATCCGAGATGGTACGCGTGACCAGCCAGCACACCGCCTTCTGCACCCTGCTGAACAAGTATACCGATTGCCGCATCGTCGATCGCCGCTAATAATTCGTCGCGCCTCGGAAGGTCATCGGGTATAGACAGATTCGCATCGATCCGGTCAAAAATCTGTGACCATTTCGCTGTCAATGATTTAAGTATAGTCGCGGCGTCAATACCTTTAAGAAGATCGTAGTTATCGCATGCTTCGGGATAGTCAGGCCCTCCGATAAGCATGAGAGCTGCATCGCCTTTTACGTCAATAAGTATCGAAGAATTGCCTGCGATGTTAAGCTGCGCGTTTCCGGAAGCACGCACAATATAAAATTGCGGAAAAGGAAGCGGATAATCGTTATAGATATAATTTCCGCACCTGCTTTTTATGAGTATCGCGCAGGTATCTTTATGCGGAATTATATAATCGATCATTCCGCTGTTCCCGGATAATACTAATTTTAAAGAACCGCTTCCGGACCAGGTGATCTGCCTGACCAGGACCGGAAGTTCAGGATGAACAAAATCAGTTATCTCTCCCTTTCCGGAATCATTTTCCTCCGCCGCAGACACGGTCCAGACAGGGGCGCGAAAACGGCGCTCGGGAACTCCGGTGATAACATTTCCTTCAAAAGCAGACGTAAAGAGCGACGGAGAAGAATAAGGCGGTCCGAAGATCTCGTAGACGTTGCCGTACAGAAACGTCGCGGCTATCTTCCCGTTTCCGGTCATATAATAAAGCCTGTCATCTCTTCCGGACATTCCCTTAAAGCGCTCAGTCGATCTTTTCATAAACCGGACTCCCCTTCCTGAAATGTGCGATATGATCGAATCCGCAATATTTGACGAGTTCGACTGCTGCTTTGAAATTAAGCCCGATTCTGTCAGCCTTATGTGCGTCAGAACCGATCACGACAGTTTCACCGCCTGCTTTTTTGTAGGCCTTTAACGTTTCCAGATCCATAGGCACCTTATCGTAAGAGCGCGTATTGACCTCAAAAGCAAGCCCGTATCTGATCATCAGTTCGATGATCGTCTTAAATTCATCGTAAAACTCGCGGAAGTAGATAGTATTGTCCTCAAAAGGCGCGTAGCGAACGACGTAATCAAAATGACCGAGCGTATTAAAATCGTGATATAGTTCAACGTTCCTGATAAGTTCCCGCAGATACCTTCTGTAAGCTTGAACACGCTCAGGTTCAAATTTAAAATATGTTCCGTCATACGGATCGATCCGGCTTATAAGGTGAGTAGAACCTATTTTATAATCAAAATCATACCCCGCCAGCCTGCTGATATTTTCGCCAACGACGTGAGGCTGGAGCCCTACTTCCACAGCGGACAATATTTCAAGCCGCCCTTCATATTCTGCCTTGACTTTATCAACGGCCTCCAGATAGTCTCCGAAATCGTAATAGACGTCGCTGCCGTCTGCGAGGTAGTTTACGTCAAGATGATCCGTAAATGCGATTCCCGAAAGGCCCAGTTCGAGCGCACGGTCTGCGGCCGTGTTCATTTCGAGCTCAGAGTCGAACGAAAACGTCGAATGAAGGTGCATGTCATATATGATCATATCAGTTCTCCAAAATGCAGCGGTAGCAGAACCTGCCGTCGGGAGCGGTATCGCCGCGGTCGTAGAATTTCATAATATCGCCGTCGTCAACGGAATTATCGGCCCACTTAAATTCGAACTCTTTCTTTAACCTTACGAGCGCACGCGGCACTTTTAGTTCAAGCACGTTTCCGTTGACCCTCAGCATCGCTTCACCGATCTGCTCGAACTTCCATTCATTGTCAACAAACACTTCGATCGACGCATTGCCCCCGGACTGATGGCGGTTTATGATATAATCGAATCCGTTCCAGCCGTTAGAATCATCGCAGTCGGAGTTGAGGAATAAGTTCATCCAGTTATCGCCCTGCGGCCCGGTTATATCTTCGCGGCAGCGGCAGTAGAAGTAAATGTAATTTCCGTCTGCGCATACTTTCATGGCGACCAGGTCGTTTCGGCCGGAGGTATTTACGTAATGTGTATTACCGCCGTTCCCGTCCCAGTCGCGGTGAGCAGTGTCATACGGTGCGTCAAGGTACTCCGGAGTCACGTTCTCCCATTCGGCCGGATTTCCGTCTTCAATATTCATTTTCACGCAGCCCTTTACAGGCTCCGGAAGCGATGCTCCCTTATAACGCCTCACGAGCTCGACGAGCTGACAATAATAATTATCACCGAAAAGCCCGTTCACAGGCTCGAGGTCGCGGCTGAATTCGCCGTTGAAGTTGTCAACGAAATAGTAGTCGTTATAGCCGTCGCCCGGGACAACAGTATAAGTATTGGCAATGCGTTGTCCGGCTGCCGGATTGTTCAGAGTGCCCGGATGCGAACCCCACCGTCCCGCGGTCCATTCGTTCCAGCCCGTTATCATAAGTATAGGAGGATCTTTTTCGATGGCGTAATCCATCTGTTCCAAAAACGCTCTTCCGTCTCCCGAGAGCCCCGAACTGAGTCCGAAACCCATATCGCCTTTTTCAATATTATCGGGCTGCCTGCCGTTTGAGTAGCTTCTGCCTGCATTCGTGCCGTAGCTGCCGTTTACCCAGAAGCCGCACATAGCGATCATCTGCTCAACGTTCCCGTCTTTATCTAAGCCGGGACTTTGAGGATACATATCCGCCCAAGGCCAGCAGTTCTTTCCGTCATTTTTAAGGTACCAGCTCCCTGAACCGCCCTTCGTATAAGCCCAGCTGTTGCGGATCGTGAAGAAAGAACGGATCTCATCCGTGAGCTTATCAGTCTCATCCTCCGGCACTAAAATAAGCGGTCTATCCTGATAGATAAACCAAAGGTTGCTGTAACGACCGGGCTTATAGAGGTCTTCATAGAGTTTCTCAACTGTCTTCGCGGCGTTAGTGTTTGTGATAAACATCACGTCAGGAGTACGAAGCCCTTCAGAGCGCATCTCGGACCAGACGCGGAAAATCATATTATACGTTTCCGGATAAGTAAGTGCGTTAGTTACGTCAAGGAAAATAAAATCTATTCCGGCCTGTGCGAGCATCGAGGCGTGTTTTCTTAGGACCCAGGGGTCGTCTGATCTGTAATACCCGAAATACGGCTCAGCCCAGTACTGAAGGTAGCCCATAGGAGCATTCAAAGAATCGGATTTTACCTTTTCTATCCCGCCCTCATTATAAGAACGGGTGTGATCGATAAGCGGCGCCCCGGGTTTGTGGTCGTGCCAGATAAAATAAAACATTCCGACCGTGCGCTCCTTCCTCAAGTCAGGATATGCCGCCGGATCCGAACGCCTTCTGATACCGTCGGTAAAAGGCCACGATTCCGGCCTGAGGTCAATGTAATTATTATTTCCCTTTTTTTGATCAGACATCTCAAATACCCCCTTAAAAGTTATTGACCTTTGCGCATTCCGGGGTTCCGGATCGAAGTGCAAAGGTCAATAAACGGTCGATATTAATTATTTTGTAAATCTGTGGAACGTTTTCTTTCCTTTGCGAACGACCGTCCCTGCATCAAGCATTTCATTCGTAAGCACAGCATTCACGTCTTCGATCTTAACGTTGTCAACAAATATTCCGCCCTGCTGTATTAGCCTTCGTCCTTCGCCCTTCGAAGGTATGACTTTTGCGAGCACGAGCGCGTCCAGCAGACCGACGCCTCCGTTCACGATCATATCTGCAGGGATAGAAGTCGTTGCCATATGTTCTGCATCCTGATTACCGCCGAACAGCGCCTCTGCAGTCGCCTTCGCTTTATCAGCAGCTTCTGCTCCGTGTACGATCTTTGTCACCTCATAAGCGAGACGGATCTTTGCTTCGTTGAGCCTGCTGCCTTCCCATTTTTCCATCTCTCTTATCTCTTCGATCGGAACGAAAGTGAGCAGTTTGAGGCATTTTATAACGTCAGCGTCACCGACGTTCCTGAGGTACTGGTAAAGCTCGTACGGAGGCGTCTTGTTTTCGTCAAGCCATACGGCACCTTTTACCGTCTTACCCATCTTAACGCCTTCGGAAGTCGTGAGCAGCGAGAACGTAAGGCCGTAAACTTCTTCGCCTTCCTTGCGTCTTACGAGCTCCACGCCGCCGATAATATTTGACCACTGATCGTCTCCGCCGAACTCGATCCTGCAGCCGTAGTCCTTGTACAGGCGGTAGAAATCGTAGCTCTGCATAAGCATATAGTTGAATTCGATGAAGTTAAGGCCGCGTTCCAAGCGCTGTTTGAAGCATTCTGCGGCAAGCATGCGGTTTACTGAGAAATGTACTCCGATATCGCGCAGGAAATCTACGTAGTTGAGATTAAGGAGCCAGTCGCCGTTGTTCACCATAATGGCGGAATTTTCGAAATCAAGGAACCTGCTGAGCTGCGCTTTAAGACCCGCTACGTTATGTGCCAGATCTTCGTCCGTGAGCATTTTGCGCATATCAGTTTTACCCGAAGGATCGCCGACTTTACCGGTCCCGCCGCCTACGAGGGCGATCGGTCTGTGACCCGCGCGCTGCATATGAGCCATAACCATGATCTGTACGAAATGGCCGATGTGGAGAGAATCCGCCGTGGGGTCAAAACCAACGTAGAACGTCACAGGCTCGCTATCGAGCAGCTCTTTTACTTTCTCCGCATTGGTGCACTGGGCAATGATTCCGCGTTCAACGAGTTCGTCGTACACACCTTTTCTTATCATATTATTTAACCTCTTTCCTTTGTTCCTCTTTGAGCTTTTCGGCCCAGTTGAGGTATTCTATTATCTTCTGTTCGGCGCCGTTTCCGCACGGAACGTAATATTTTCTGCCTCTCACTTCAGGCGGCATGAATTCCATGTCGGCAACGTGACCGGGATAATCGTGAGCATATTTGTAATCTTTTCCGTATTCAAATTCTTTAAGTCCGTCAGTGACGGGATTTCTTAGCCACGGCGGAACCTCCCCCGTGTCCTGCGACTGTACGTCCGCAAGCGCCGTATCTATTGCCATATACGCCGAATTTGATTTCGGAGATGTGGCAACGGTTATAGCGGCATGTGCGAGAATTATTCTCGCTTCAGGCATTCCGATCATTCTGACTGCCTCCGCCGCGGCCTGGGCAACGATCAGCGCAGTAGGATTCGCGGTGCCGACGTCTTCCGAAGCGCAGATGACGATGCGGCGGGCAATAAAGTTTATGTCTTCTCCGCCTGATATTGCCCTCGCCAGATAAAACGCCGTTGCGTCCGGATCGCTGCCTCGCATCGACTTGATGAAAGCGCTGATATTGTCATAATGCGAATCACCTTTTTTATCGAACCGGATCGATTTCTGCTGAACGCATTCGGCAGCGATTTCTCTCGTTATATGTATATGCGAACCGATATCGTCCGACGTGGTCAGAAACGCAAGTTCAAGAGCGTTGAGTGCGGTCCTGGCATCTCCTGAAGATACGTCAGCCAGAAAATCCACTGCATCGTCGTCGCATTCGATATCGAACGACCCGAGGCCGCGCTCGCTGTCGGATAGCGCCATGCGCAGAATCCGGGCTATATCTTCATGAGTAAGCGGCAGAAGCTGAAAAACGGTAGACCGTGAGATCAGAGCTTTGTTAACTTCAAAGAACGGGTTTTCGGTAGTAGCGCCGATCAGTATTATAGTTCCGTCTTCAACGTAAGGAAGCAGCGCGTCCTGCTGCGCTTTGTTGAACCTGTGTATTTCGTCAATAAAAAGCACCGTGCGTCCGGAGGGATTCAGCAGCAGATTCTGCGTATCGGATACGATCTGTTTGATATCGGCTATTCCGGAAGAAACTGCGTTTATCCGTCTGAAATCGGTCTTTGTAGTAGCTGCGATCAGCCTGGCCAGAGAAGTTTTTCCGGTACCGGGAGGTCCCCAGAAAATAACTGACGAAAGCCTGTCTGCCTTGATCATCCGGTATAACAGTTTACCTTCGGCCAGAATATGTTTCTGGCCGGCAAATTCCTCGAGCGTTCTCGGACACATTCTGTATGCTAACGGCTCGCTTTGAGTCTGTGGCAAACTGTTCACCTTCCGGTTCGGTTTAATATATTATTCGTAAAGCGGAAAACGGTCGATGAGGGCTTTAACTCCTGCTTTTACACGTTCTTTGCTGGCATCGAAGTTGGTCAGGATATCATAGATGAAACCGGCGATCTCGTCCATCTCTGGCACGCCCATACCGCGCGTAGTGACGGCGGCGGTACCGAGTCTGATGCCGCTCGTGACCGATGGCTTTTCAGGGTCAAACGGAATACCGTTTTTATTGCACGTAATATTGACCTCGTCGAGCATGTGCTGGGCGTCGCGTCCGGTGACCTTAAGACTGCGAAGGTCAAGGAGGATCAGGTGATTGTCCGTACCGCCGCTGACGAGATCCACGCCCCTCTTAAGAAGACTGTCAGCGAGGGCTGCGCAGTTTTCGATTATCTTCTTCTGATATTCTTTAAATTCCGGTGAAAGCGCTTCTTTAAAGCATACGGCTTTACCTGCGATAACGTGCATGAGCGGACCGCCCTGAGTGCCCGGGAAAACCGCTTTATCTATCGCTTTTGCATACTGCTCCTTGCAAAGGATAAGGCCGCCTCTGGGACCTCTTAAAGTCTTATGCGTCGTGGTCGTGACAAAATCCGCGTACGGCACGGGGCTCGGATGGAGCCCGGCGGCAACGAGTCCTGCAATGTGTGCCATATCGACCATCAGCAGCGCTCCGACGCTGTCGGCGATCTCTCTGAAGCGTTTGAAATCTATAATGCGCGGGTAAGCGCTCGCACCTGCAACGATCAGTTTAGGTCTGCGCTCAAGTGCCAGAGCCTGAAGTTTATCATAATCGATACGCTGCGTAAATTCATCCACCTCATAAGGAACGATATTGAACCATTTACCTGACATATTTACGGGGCTTCCGTGCGTAAGATGGCCGCCGTGTGCGAGGCTCATACCCATAACGGTATCGCCCGGATTAAGAGCGGCAAAGAAAACAGCCATATTCGCCTGCGCTCCGGCGTGAGGCTGAACGTTTGCATGTTCAGCACCGAACAGCTCTTTAGCGCGTTCGATCGCGAGATTTTCAACGATATCAACATATTCGCAACCGCCGTAATATCGTCTTCCCGGATAACCTTCGGCGTACTTATTAGTGAGGGGGCTGCCTACAGCCTGAAGGACTGCTTCGGAAACGAAGTTTTCAGAGGCGATGAGTTCGATCTTGGAGCGCTGGCGGTTTACTTCAAGGTCGATCGCGGCAGCGGCTTCCGGGTCTGTTTTGCGAATGATGTCTGAATTGTACATTGACCAAATACCTCCTGAGGGAAAAAATCTGTACTATGTTATTATACAACCGGAGCGGCTCGTTTACAAGCAAATTAACGAGCGGTTCCGAAGGATTCTGAAGGTTCGTAAGTTCCTGCGCAAGCGCTCGAATCAGTTCCTGAGTTTTACTACCGTGACTCCGAGGTCGCCTTCACCGAAAGATCCGTCTCTGAAGCTTAACACCGTTTTTTCGGAGCGCAGATAAGACTGTACGCCGCGCCTTAAAGCGCCTGTGCCCTTTCCGTGAACGATCCTGAATGATTCAAGCCCGGCCATCATAGCTTCTCCGATCTGACGTTCTATGATTTCCGTCGCCTCTTCGACTGTCATGCCGCGCACGTCGATCTCGGGCTTAACGTTAGAAGCGGTCGAATATATGCGGTCGCGCTGCTTATCCGGTTTCAGGTTCCTGTCTGCCGTGCCGGACGGATTTTTACCCCTTCCCGAGGCAGGCGCCGCGGGGGCAACGTCATCTTTCCCGGCGTACAACTTAATTGACCCGGCCTGCACGTAAACTCTTCCGTCAGACTTCGGCGCGGCGAGGACAACGGCTTCGCGTCCGAGGGACAATATATTGACCTTATCGCCAGGCTTAAGGTTTTTTACGTCGAAATCTGCGTCGATCAGTGCGGACGGAACATTTTCGCCCTTTCCGATATCAGCTTCAAGTTCGCCGGCGATCTTTTCGAACTCACGCTTCGCCGCCTCAGCCGCCTTTACAGCTTCATTTCCGCCCAGAAGCGCCGCACGTCTTATTTCTGTAAGCATCTTCTCCGCAGCAGCGCGGGCTTTATTGTCCGCTTCGCGTGCGCGTACCGACGCCTTATAGCGAAGCTCCATCGACTCTCTTAGAAGCTCTTCTTTGCGCAGCTTCGCCTCTTCGTAAAGTTCTTCTGCCTCTTTCTTTAAACGCTCCGACTCCTCCGCCTCAGCCTCTGCTTTCATGCGGTTCTGCTCGATTCCTTTAAGCATATCTTCAAAACGGAGGTCTTCAGCCGAAACGAATTCTTTTGCGCGTGAAACGATGGCGGGATCAAGGCCGAGTTTTTCGGAAATGGCAAACGCGTTGCTCTTACCCGGCACACCTATAAGAAGTCTGTACGTGGGAGCGAGGGTGTCAACGTCGAATTCGCAGCTTGCGTTTACGAAACCCGGTGTTGTCGAAGCAAATACTTTGAGTTCGCTGTAATGCGTGCTGGAAAGGCACACTGCGCCGATCTCGTACACACGCTCCAGAATGGCCATAGCGAGCGCCGCGCCCTCGACAGGGTCTGTACCTGCCCCCAGCTCGTCAAAGAGCGTGAGCGACCTGTAATCGGCCTTTTTGAGGATCTCAGTGATGTTCTTCATGTGAGCGGAGAAAGTACTGAGGCTTTGGGCAATGCTTTGCTCGTCTCCGATATCCGCAAATATGTCGTTAAATACACATACGCGGCTGTTTTCCGCGCAAGGGATCATAAGGCCGCTCTGTGCCATAAGGTGCAGCAGGCCTGTGGTTTTAAGTGTGACCGTCTTACCGCCCGTATTCGGACCGGTGATTATCATTGACGTCGCAGGGACCGTGCCGGGTTCAGCAGTTCCGAGCGTGATCGTGACCGGTACAGCCTTCTTTTTGTCGAGCAGCGGGTGCCTCGCCTTTTTAAGATCGATCACGCCGTCAGTATTAAGGAGCGGCTTTGAAGCGTTGTTTGCCAGCGCCCAGGCGGCTTTGGCAAGAGTGAAATCGATATAAGATACGAGCTCCAGGTCAGAGGAAAGTGTAGGCGATTCGGCTGCTACCATTTCGGACAATTCTTTTAATATCCGCTCGATTTCTTCCTGTTCGGAAACACGGAGCTCACGAATTTTGTTATTGGATTCGACAACGAACGCGGGTTCGATGAAGAGCGTCTGTCCTGAGGAAGAAGTATCGTGGACGATCCCGGGTATTTCTCCCCTGCTTTCTATCTTAACGGGAATACAATAACGGTCTCCGCGCATAGTCACGATATTGTCCTGGAGGGCTTTGGCATATTTGCTCGAATGAGTAAGCTCGTTCAATTTGTCCTTGATCGAACCCTGTATCTGGAATATTTTCCTGCGAATATCTGAAAGTGCGGGACTGGCGTCATCTGCTATTTCGTCTTCAGACAGTATGCAGCGCGTTATTTCATTCTCGAGAGCCGTCAGGTTCACGAGTCTGTAGAACATATTTTCAACAGACGTAAGGGTTTCGGGCCCGGCATCCTGTACTGAAGCGTATGATATCATGCGGCGCACGGCGGTAAGCAGGCTTTTGATCCCGAGCAGGTCGGTATTGTTGAGCACAGATTCGGTCTGGGCGCGGATAATAACTCCGGAGAGGTCTCTGACTCCGGCGGAAGGGGCGCTTCCTCTTTTTAGTATACAATTTACGCCGTCTTCAGTTTCGGTCAAAAGTCTGCTGATCTCGTCGGGGTCGGACAACGGCTGCAGTTCCCGGGCGTATTTTTTCCCGAGCTCGCAGCTCGCGTAAGACTCCACGGATTCGCAGATCTTATCAAATTCGAGAGTTTTTAATACTTTATCGTTCATTTTTTACTCCTTTATTACGTTAAAACGGACGACAATGCACATGAATGATATCAGCAGCAGAATACCGGTCCGCCTAAAGGTCCCATGCACAGAGACGAACAGAAGCAGCAATCGCGCGCAGAAATACAATAATCTGAATCCGCTGTACTTTGATTTGCCCTTTGCGAATATTCACGCACTACAGCTTCGAACCGGTCCGCTTTATCTCTGAAAGTCTGATTCCCCGGATCCATATTGGAAGCTGTGCGGTAGCAGTTATAAGCGCCCGCGTACCTTCCGAGCTGTTCATTGACGACACCGCATAAATAGTACCATTCAGCGTCTCTCTGATTTTCAGGTATCATCATAAGTGCAGAATAAGCCTGCATGATAAGTCCGTTCTGAAGATAGCTTATGATCCTTGCGTATTTACCGTTCGTGCCGTAAGAAGTATAACTGTCCCCGGCTGCATTTCCGTAATACGACGAAGCGCTGCCGGAACCGTATGGATCTGAAGCGCCGGGACTGTAGGACGCGGCACTTTCTTTTCCGGAACGGATAGCCTGTATTTTATCGTACGCCGCGTTGATCTCCCTTATTTTTTCTTCGGCCATGGGTGCCATAGGATCATCTCTGAATCTGTCAGGATGATATTTTTTAACGAGTTCGCGGTATGCTTTTTTGATCTCTTCGTCTGAAGCGGAAGGAGAAACACCTAATACTTTATAAGGATCCATTATGTCCCTCCGCTTCTGCGGCGCCTGGCTTCTGCCCTGCAGCGCTGTTTTTTTCGTTTACGGTGCGGTCAATATACGGAAGCCCTTCGCTGAAAAGATTGTCCATAAATCCTTCCGTATCTCCGTCCGGCTCGCGGCCGGCAATAATTCTCAGGCGTTTTAGTTCCTGCCAGCAGTTTCCGGCTTCGATCAGGCAGCGTACACGTACGATCTCCTCTTCCTTTCCCGCAGGTCTGTCGCCCAGAAGGACGTTATAAATATTATAATTTCCACGCTTCCGGTCCGATACTCTGTCGTCAAGCGCGTCGATAAGCATGATCCACTGTCCGAGCGCGATCCCCAGCCTGGACAGGACGTCGGAATACATTTCGCTCATGAGGCCGTCAACGGTAAATATTCTGCCGAGTATCCTCCCGAACGGCGCTGTAAAGTCGTCAATGTCAGTGCATCCGTTTTTTTCGAGTTCGTGCAGTTCGGACAGATTCTGTTTAATAAAATCATATAGTTCAGGGTATGATGCGGCGGCACGTTTTACGCCTTTTTTCCACACTGTTAACGCGGCTCTGCTTTTAAAAGAATGTTTATCAGAGACGTTGTCCTCCGCCGCAAGACCGGAAAGCAGAATATTGACGCGCGAGGCGTAAACGATTCCGGGAGTTCCGTAAAAGTAAGGGTGTGAATGGCCCGGATGTACGCTGCATCTGCCTTTCTTCAGCGGGATCTGTCCTTCGAATGAACAGTAATCTACAAGCATTGCCAGCGTCGCAGCTTCGTACGTCAGCGACAAACGGGAACCCTGTCCGAGCAGTTTTCCCATCGTTTTACATACGCCGCAATAGTACGCTTTATATTTATCATATTCCCTGAACCTGAGGTTCGGGACAAATGCTTTAGTATAGCCGAACATTTAAACTCCTGATTTCATGATCATCTAAAAGCTGTAACGGGTTTTAATCAAAAGAGCCCGTTCAGATAAATTCCTCACAGGCCCTTTAAGAATCTCAAATCAAAGCGAAAGCATCTTACTGGCTTCGATCATTTCGGGATCAAGCGTTTTTTTCATATTGAGCGCTTCCTCGATATCGTACGCCACGTACTTTTCGTTTTTAAGGGCTATTATTTTATTGCGTTCTCCGTTGGCGAGCAGTTCCGTTGCCTTTACGGCCATCATACTTGCCGAAACTCTGTCCTTCACCGTAGGGCTTCCGCCTCTTTGCTGGTAACCCAGAATGGTAGCGTTAGTCGATATTCCGGTGATCTCTTCGATCTGCTTTGCGATCTCGATAGTGCCTCCGACGCCTTCGGCAATGATAACGATGTAGTGGTGTTTGCCTCTGTTTCTGCATCCGATTATCGGCTGTATTATGTCGGTGTCAATATCGAAGTGACGTTCCGGAAGTATGCATGCTTCTGCGCCGTCAGCGATCGCGCAGCTCAGTGCGATATAACCGGCGCCTCTGCCCATTACCTCCACGACGCTGCAGCGTTCGTGAGAGTACGCGGTGTCCTTTATTTTATCGATCGCGTCTTTTACGGTATTAAGCGCCGTATCGAAGCCGATAGTGTGATCGGTGCAGTCGATATCGTTGTCGATCGTAGCCGGGATCCCCACAACGTTCATTCCGATCCGGGAAAGGTCTCTTGCGCCTCTGAACGATCCGTCTCCGCCAATGACAACGATCGCGTCGAGTTTGAACACCTGAGCCATCCTGTACCCGCGCCTGACGCCTTCATCGGTCATAAATTCGGGGCAGCGCGCTGTCTGCAGGATCGTACCGCCGCGGTTCATAATATCAGAAACCGACCTTAAATTCATTTCGTACATATCGCCCGAAAGAAGTCCCTCGTATCCTTTTCTGATACCGTATACTTCAAAACCTCTGTATATACCTGAACGTACAACGGCCCTCAGCGCGGCGTTCATTCCCGGTGCGTCTCCGCCGGAAGTTAAAACGCCTATTCTTTTAGGCCTTGATACAGGTTCTGCTTTTAAAGATTCATTCTGTTCGCTCATAGTAAAACCTCCCGCAAACGATATGTATCAGTTATATTTCAATGCAATAGAACGTGCCGCATGTACACCCGACGCACCAGCCTGAGAAAGGCCGCGCGTTATTCCGGCGCCGTCTCCGCACGCATACATTTTAGGAATTTCAGTCTCGAATCCGTCTTTTAAAGAGAGTCTCGCACTGTAGAATTTGACCTCCACACCGTAGAGCAGCGTGTCGTGGTTAGCTGTTCCGGGGGCAAGTTTGTCGAGCGCATAGATCATCTCAACGATATTGTCCAAATGCCTCTTCGGCAGGACGAGCGAAAGATCACCCGGTGTCGCGTGGAGAGTCGGTTTTGTAAAGCTCTTTCCAAGTCTGTGATCGTTCGTCCTTACGCCTCTTACAAGGTCTCCGAAGCGCTGTACGAGGACTCCGCCGGCAAGCATATTAGAAAGCGAGGCAATGCGTTTACCGTACTGATACGGCTCATTGAATGGTTCGGTGAAGCGGTTGCTGACAAGCAGCGCAAAATTCGTGTTTTCGCTGCGCAGAGATTTGTCAGAATAACTGTGGCCGTTGACCGTGATGCAGCCGTCAACGTTTTCGGTGACAACGTGTCCGTACGGGTTCATGCAGAACGTTCTGACGTCGTCGCCGTACTGCTTTGTCCTGTAAACCAGCTTGGCCTCGTAGACCGTATCGGTGATACGCTCGAACACCTGCGCAGGAAGTTCGACGCGAACGCCCAGATCGACCTGGTTATTGATCAGATGGATGCCGAGCTGTTTGCACTGGGAAGCGAACCATTCTGCGCCTGATCTTCCGGGAGCGCAGATCAGATACGTACACGAAAAATCGCCTGCTTCCTCCGTTTCGAGAACGAAGTCCCCCTCCGGATCATGATGGATGCTGCTTACAGTAGTATCGCAAAAAAGGTCCGTATACTTAGTAAGATCGTCACAGATATTTCCGAGTATTTCCAGATTTCTTTCGGTTCCGAGATGTTTCACCTGCGCCTTTAATAAATGCAGGTCATATTTGAGAGCTTCTTTCTCCAGTTCCAGAGCGGCGGGAGAGCTTGTGGAAAATCTCTCCGTAGTCGCCCCGAATGAAACGTTTACGCTATCAACGTATTCGATCAGGTCCATTACCGTTTCAGTCGGAAGATAGTCCTTCAGCCATCCGCCGAACTCAGTGGTAAAATTAAATTTACCGTCGGAAAAAGCCCCTGCACCTCCGAAGCCGTTCATTATAGAACAGTGGCGGCAATTGATGCAGCGATCTACCTTTCCTGCAATGATCGGGCATATCCTCTTTTTAAGCGGATTTCCCTGCTCGATCAATGCGACTTTAAGTCCCGGTGCTTTTTTATGAAGCTCGTAAGCCGCGAAAATGCCCGCGGTACCGCCTCCGATTATTACAACGTCATACTTTTTCATAGCAGTTACTTTTTTCAGAATAATTAGAGAGTTATCAGAATGCCGTATAGTTTCCTGTTACGCCATCAACGTAAAACATTGCATTTTTAATATCAGCGGTCGCATCCTGCTCGTGTTTGATCAGTGCGAAGGTAGCGTCGTGCAGATTCGAGAATTCAGGATTTCTCTGTGCTTCGCAGATAAATTTCTGTCTGGGAGAATTGATATCTTCGCCGCTTATCTGGAAAAGTCCGAATTTATCGCAAAGAGCTCTGACTCTTCTGAGCTGATCCATAGTATTCCTCGACGGCATATAAGTCACCGCGTTGAATCCGAGTTCTTTTATCGTTTCAAACAAAAGTTCGATATAAGAATCTTCAAATTTCTGCGCTTTTTTATCTCCGGTAACTGAATCTCCGACGTCTCCGAGATATGCATAAGCGCTGATCGCACCGATCCGCTGCCCAAGCGCGATAACTTCTTTTACCGGCGGGCATTCGTCAGTTGCGTCGACGTAGAATTTTTCAACAAGGTTGCTCTTAAGTGCGCCTAAAAGATCGTACTCATATACGTCGTTATCGGGATCCATAAGGAACGCTCTTACTTTAGCAGAGATAGGCATACCGAAATCTTTTTCAAGGAAATCGACTACCGCCTGGCCTTTTCTGAAGCGTTCTGTAATCTTTTTGGAAAGTGCGTACAGCAGATGTCTTTCCGTGACGCTGCCTCCGAGGAAAGAGTTGGAAAGCGGGAGTACGTCGCGGTCAAAATCAAGCACGATATCGACGCCTGCGGTCAATTTATTGATGTTTTCTACCATCTTTCTGTTTCTGCGGTTTCTCGCCTCGCTGTAAGGCTTGAAGAAATCTATGACAGCGTCAATATTCTGGTGCGGAACGCCGTGAAGCGCCATGTACGCCACGCCCTTCTGATCCGGGTTGTTGATCCTGAGCGTCTCAAGAGGAGTGCCTTTCATCGATGCTCTGCATTCGGTGCCGATCGTCGTAAGCATTCCGATGATCTTCCCCGCTTCAATGAACTCCCTTGCGCCCGAGAGCGAATCGTGATCCATTATGCCGGCAGTTTTAAGTCCTGACGTGTACGCCATCCATATCGCTTTAGTGGGAGAATACGGAGAAAACGAATAAGTCGTATGGATATGGTTATTAACGTCATCTCCTGAGACGGTCGCTTCGATCTCGCCGCGGTCGATCATAGCTTTTAATTCTCTTAAAGATTCAAGGCGTACGAGGACGTCTTTATTGTTAAGTCTGTCTACCAGATAATCGTATTTGTTCATTGTCACTTTAACTCCTTTAAATAATTTCCGTATAGTTTCAGTTTTATTCGAGCAGGCTCAGCTGCTGTGCTTTCTGGTCGTCTTTTTTAAGAAAGCTGCCCGGAGAAGGTATCGCTCTTATCCGGTACGCATTAGCGTCTGCCAGCCCCGCGTTGTCCGCTTTCTTCATATATTTCAGTTTGTAGTCCTTCTTCGGTTTTAATACCTGGACGCCCTGGGAACTCTTGGTGGATTTCACCGGTATCAGATCGGATCTCAGGGTCACAAGTCTGTCGTTCGTGGTGGCACAAACTATATCGCCGGGTACGGACAGATGGAGCGCGTCAACGATCGGACTTGAGTCGCTGTATGCGTTTATGAGCTTCTTTCTGTTCGTCTTGGTCTCGTACGAGTTAAGAGGCACCCGGGCAACTTTTCCGTTCTCAAAAGCGAAGAGCATTTCGCCGGAATAATTGTCCGTCGGAACCATATAGATTATACGCTCATCGCCGGAAATATCAAGAGTATTGACCAGGTACTCGCCGAGCGAAGCGGCCTTGCAGTCCGGCAGTTCATGGATACGGAATTTGTAAACGCACTGCTTATCAGAGAAGAACAATATCTCGGATTTATTATGCCACTCTATCTCCTGCGTAAATACGTCGTCTTCCTTCAGCTTCTGTTCGGGGTTATTGCGAAGTGCGATCATCGGTATCTTCTTGAAGTATCCGTCGCGCGTAAGGAAGAGTTTAAGGTTATAATCGTCGATAAGTTCCTCTTTAGTTATCGTCACTACGTCGTCTTCGTGGATGATGTCAGTAAGCCGGTCTTTTCCGTATTTCTTTTCGACGTCACGGAGCTGGCGCTTGATAAGCGTACGGATCCTGTTCTCCTTCCCGAGCATATCTTTAAGGTCGTCGATCTCTTCGATCAGTTTCGCGATATCACCGGTTTTTTCAAGAATGTACTCCTTGTTCAGGTTGCGGAGTTTGATCTCTGCCACGAAATTTGCCTGGATCTCGTCGATCCCGAAGCCCCACATAAGATTGGGAATGACCAGATCATCGCTTTCGGTCTCGCGTACGATCTTTATTGCTTTATCGATATCGAGAAGTATCTTTTCGAGGCCTTTCAGAAGATGTAATTTATCGCTCTTGGTTTTTATATCGAACTGTATTTCACGCTTTATGCACCCGATCCTGAATCTGACCCACTCAGCAAGCAGTCCTCTGACACCGAGCACCTGCGGTCTTCCGTCGATAAGGACGTTGAAGTTGCACGCAAAATTTTCCTGCAGCGAAGTCATTTTGTAAAGCTTGTTCATCAATGCGTCGGGGTCAATATTTTTCCTCACGTCAAGCGTGATCTTCAGACCGCCGAGGTCCGTCTCGTCGCGGACGTCAACGATTTCCTTGATCTTTCCGTCTTTTACGAGCTTCACTATATCGTCCATTATGGTCTCGCATACGGTCGTATAAGGAATCTCGTAGATCTCGATGCAGTTGTTTTTCTTATCAAATCTGTATTTTGCCCGGATCTTTACGCTGCCGCGGCCTTCTTCGATGATCTGATTAAGGACAGATTGCGAATAGATTACCGTACCGCCGGTCGAGAAATCCGGGGCAATGATAAAATGACTCAGATCACAATCTTTGTCGTCAATATATGCGCACGTCGCTTCGCATACTTCGCGGAGGTTGAAGCTGCAGATCTTCGTTGCCATACCGACCGCAAGGCCTTCTGTCGAGTTTACGAGGATCGTAGGAAAAGTGACCGGAAACAGCGTGGGCTCCTTCATCGTGCCGTCGTAGTTATCAACGAAATCCACTGCGTCCCTGTCCATATCAGCGAACAGTTCTTCGCAGATCTTATCGAGCTTGACCTCGGTATACCTCGGGGCGGCGCACTGCATTTCGCGTGAATACTGCTTACCGAAATTGCCCTTCGAATCCACGTACGGATGTAAAAGCGCCTGGTTCCCGCGCGTCAGACGGACCATGGTATCATATATAGCCTGATCGCCGTGAGGATTTAATTTCATCGTTTCACCGACGACGTTCGCCGACTTCGTGCGCGGCCCTCTTAGCAGACCTTTTTTATACATCGTATAAAGCAGTTTCCTGTGTGAAGGTTTAAATCCGTCAATGTCCGGAATGGCTCGCGACACGATAACGCTCATAGCGTAAGGCATATAGTTTTCTTCGAGCGTCGTTGTGATGCGTTCTTCGCGGAAAAGTTTCGAAGGATCGCTCTCAACAATAATATCGTCAAACTTTTTATTTACCTGATGCGTGTCTCCGCTGTTGGATCTATGTTTTTCAGCCATTTATTGTATCCTTTCTGCTTAGGTGGAGCAGTATTTCATTCGAGGTCGAGGTCGTCCAGGTACAGATGCCCTTTTTCGGCTATCAGCGCTTTTCTGCCGTCCAGGTCGTCGCCCAGCAGAGTTTCGAAGTAATCCGAAGTCTTTTTAGCGTCGTCAGTCATAACGCGGATCAGGCGCCTGGTCGCGGGGTTCATTGTCGTCTGCCACATCATTTCGGGTTCGTTTTCACCGAGACCTTTTGAACGCTGGATCGTCGCTTTCCCGTCGAGGCCGGACAATATTTTCGCCTTTTCCTTTTCGTCGTATGCAAAGTACGTTTTGCCCTTATGCGTTATTTCGAACAGCGGCGATTCGGCAATGTAAACTTTCCCTTCGCTTATGAGCGTCGGCGTTAATCTGTAAAGCATTGCCAGTATCAGCGTTCTGATCTGGAAGCCGTCGACGTCAGCATCGGTACAGATTATGATCTTATTCCAGCGCAGGTTCTGCAGATCAAAGAGCGACAGGTCTTTTGCGTGCTTGTTCTGTATTTCTACGCCGCAGCCGAGCACGCGCACGAGATTGGTAATAATTTCGCTTTCAAATATTCTGGCGTACTCCGCTTTCATGCAGTTCAGTATCTTTCCGCGCACAGGCATGACGGCCTGAAATTCGCTGTCCCGTCCCATTTTTACGGAGCCTAAAGCGGAATCGCCCTCGACTATATAGAGTTCGCGTTTATCGACGTCTTTGGTGCGGCAGTCAACGAATTTCTTTACACGGTTATTTATGTCAATATTACCGGAAAGCTTCTTTTTCATTGACGTACGCTGTTTTTCGGCGGATTCGCGGCTGCGCTTATTGATAAGCACCTGCTCCATTATCTTATCCGCGTCCATCTTGTTCTCGATAAAATAGATCTCGAGACGCTTGCGGATAAAGTCGGTCATTGCCTCCTGTATAAACTTATTAGTAATGGCCTTTTTAGTCTGGTTCTCGTAGCTTGTCATTGTTGAGAACGAGTTAGTGATGACCATCAGCGAATCCTGAACGTCGGCGAAAGTGATCTTGCTCTCGTCCTTGTTATACTTGCCCTGGGCGCGGATATATTTATCGATCTCGCTCGTAAATGCGTTGCGTACCGCTTTATCCGGGGAGCCGCCATTTACGAGATAGCTCGAATTATGATAATAGTCGAGAAGATTTACGTAATTGTTAAAGCAGAATGCGAGCTGCATCTTCAGCTTGTATTCCGGAAGATCTTCCCTGTCGCGGCCTCTGGTTTCGGTCTCGTAGAACTGTATCGGCGTGAGTTCTTTTTCCTGGGACAATTCTTTCATATAGTCCGTGATGCCGTTTTTATATACGTATTCAAACCGCTGGTTCGAAGGCTCGTCGTAAAGCTTAAACGTAAGTCCGGCATTGACAACGGCCTGCTTCTTCAGCATGTCCGTAAAGAACTCGAGCGGAATGTCAATATCGGTGAAAACTTCGAGATCCGGCTTCCATCTCTGTATCGTACCGGTGCGTTTTTCCTGCGTAGGCTCCTTTTTCAGACCGCCGATATTATATCCTTTTTCAAAATGCAGATCATATTTAAAACCGTCCTTGTAAACGGTAACGTCCATATATTCAGACGAATACTGCGTTGCGCATGAGCCCAGGCCGTTAAGTCCGAGGCTGTATTCGTAGTTTTCACCTTCGTTATTGTTATATTTTCCGCCTGCATAGAGCTCGCAATAAACGAGTTCCCAGTTATACCTTCCCTCTTTTTCGTTATAATCGAGAGGGCAGCCGCGACCGTAGTCGCGCACCTGTATCGACTGATCTTTAAAGCGGGTAACTTCTATTACCTTTCCGTATCCTTCCCTTGCCTCGTCAATAGAGTTTGCAAGGATCTCTACGAAAGTATGCTGGCAGCCTTCGAGGCTGTCGGAGCCGAGAATCGACGCCGGCCTCAGTCTGACTCTGTCGGGCCCTTTTAATTGAGTAATACTGTCATTTCCGTATGACTGCTTTGCCATATAAACTCTCCTGAACATAGTAAAGCGGTAAAATGCCTGATTACGGGCATCTTACCGCAGCAGTTAAAACTTATTTAAAACACAGCCCGGCAATAATCTTTTGCCTGACGTCTGCACGGTTGATCGCTCTGCCGTATATCAATTGAGCATCTCCTGGCCGCCTGTTACCGGAACGGCCTGACCGGTCTCGTATTTCTGTTCTACGATGTAGAATATAGCTCTCGCGACGTCAATGATCTCGCAGCCTCTGTGCATCGGAACTTTTTCTTCGTAGTAACGTCTTACGTCTTCAACGCTCTTAGCGCCGGGAACTTTTCCGGCCTTGAAATACTGTACGAAAAGGCCTTTAACAGGGTCAGACCACAAAGGACCGTTGAGCAGATTTCCGGGGCAGATGGCGTTGACCTTGATATTATATGGAACAAGTTCAAGTGCGAAGCTCTGAGTAAGTCCGATACCGCCGAATTTACTGCCTGCGTATGCGAAGTTCTTGTTCGAACCGGCGAGGCCTGACTTGGAGTTGATCTGGATGATGTCCATATAATAGTCAGGAGCGAATCTGTGCTGTATCTTCATGATACGTGAAGCAAGCTTCGCGCAGAGATAGTACGCAGTGTAGTTTATCTTCGTAACAAGTTCAAATCTCGGCTGGGTCATTTCTTCGAGTGATCCGGCGATCGCAATACCGGCGTTATTTACGAAGATATCAAGTCCGCCGTAAGCAAGGACGGTAGAATATACCATATCGGTAACAAAAGCTTCGTCGCCTACGTCCGCCTTGCATGCGATGGTGCGGTTCTTTCCGAATTTAGCGTTCATATTATCGCTGTTCTGCTTAGCGAGGTCGTAGTTAAGGTCTGCGATAACGACGTTTGCGCCTTCTTCAAGCATATGTTTGGCGATCCCCTGTCCGAAGCCCTGAGCGCTTCCTGTGACGATGGCTATCTTTTCAGCGAGTCTCTTCGAAGCTCCGCCGCCGAGCGATACTTTAGAACGGTAGGACTCGACTTCCCAGTTGCAGATGAAATCGATCATGTACTGAGTCATAAAGAGCGGTCCGCCGAAGTTCTGGCTGTAAACACCGATCTTGCAGGTGTCTTTGAAAACGTCAGCGCAGATATCAGCGTTCTTCTTGCTGGATCCGCACGCGAAAATACCGAGATTCTGAACGGCAACGATCCTGGGTGCAAATCCGTACTTTTCTTTATAACCGGCGATACCGTTCTGAATGAGCAGATACTGGTCGTCAATATTTTCAGCGGCTTTTACGTAAAGCGGATAAGGTTTGCAGTAAACGATATGATCGGGCGAGAATGCGGAAGATACAGGATAGAAGCTTTCTTCGTCTTTCACGAACTGCATGATCTGCTTATTAGTCCTGAACGTAACGATGATCTTCTGCTCGCCTTCTGAAAGCAGCATTCTGATGGCCGGTGCAATGAAGGCGGCTCTTTCTTTATCAAATTCAACTTCGCTGAAATCGGGAGTCTTTCTGAGTTTGGAGCGAAGCACGGTGAAGATCTGCTTTGTCTTATTTTCAATATCTTTTTTAGTATCAGCAGCGATAAAAATGCCGTGGTTCTGGAGGATGATAAAATCAGCGTCCTTACCCTTTTCGGCCTTATAGCGTTCCATCTTTTTCTTCAGTTCGCACGCGAGCACGTATCCGGGTTCGCAAAGATCGACCCAAACGAATTCGTCGCCGAACAGACGCTTAGCCGCGCGTTTACCGTTTACGCCGCACGTAAGTCCGTTCATTTCCGCAGGATGCGTATGAACTACGTAAGTATAATTGATGAGATTATGAAGAAGAGTTTCAACACTCGGACGTTTCCCCGCTTCGGATTTTTCTTTCGCGTCCATCATATCCTCAAGTACGAGCGCTTCGCGGCGTGCCTGATCTTTCGGATAACGCTTATCGAACATCGCGCTCAGCTTTGCTCTGTTCATTTTAACAAAGCCTTCTTCAGTGATCGTAGCGAGGGTCGTTCCGGAACCTTTTACGTACAGGTAATCTTTGGTCTTGAAAGAGGTGTTACCTCCGCCCGCAAGTACGAAAGCGGGATCGGAACCATATTCGTGTGAGAGTGAAACTATCGTTGAAAGTGACATGGACAAATCAATCCTCCGTTATTGAATTCTTTGATGATAATAGTCCTTTTGCGCAGATTTGTCAAGCATGAACAGTGCGCGATCTGACTAATTCAAGCAGTTTTAGTCTGGTAAATCCGTGGACCGTTACAGGCGCGGGATCGTACCTTGTAATTTCTCGCATCCGGTCAATAACAAGCTCCCCGTCCGGCTCATGATCCATATTTATGAAGTCGCATACGACCATACCGGTTATTGACCGAAGACGCAGCTGGCGGGCAATTTCTTCGACTGCCTCGAGGTTCGTATTAAGTATCAGTTCACGCCGCGAAGAGGCGCGCACGGAAGACGCAGTATTGACGTCGATTACCGTCAATGCCTCTGTCCGGTCGATCACGATATTCCCTCCTGACGGTAGATTTACGGTCCTTCCTGATATTTTTGCATATTCGCGACCGATCCCGTATTTTTCGAAAAGCGCTTCGGACTCAGCAACAAACACGCACGCAGGATTAGCTTTTAAGCCGCTCATAATTTCATTTTTTATCAGTGCCGAATTCACGTAGATCGTACAGGCGGGATCAGCTACGTACTTTGAGATAAGCGCCTGTGTTCTGTCCTCCTGATAAAGCAGCCCCGGCGTCCCGTTTTGGGAAGCGGCCAGATAACCGGACATTACATTCCGGGCAATGTCGCAGAGTTTTTTCCAGTCAGCAATGATATCAGCATCCGGGGCTGCGGCAGCTGCGGTACGCATAATGATACCGCCCGGTACGGGCATTGTAAACGACGCGTTTAATTGCTTTAGGAGTTCGTTTCCGAGCTGTTTTAAATGATCGCGTACGGACAAGTCAGAAAGTTTTGCGGAAACGTTGATCTTATCCGATGCGGCGTTAAGTAATAAAACTGTATATTGTCCGGAGATCGCGGGGCTGTCGGTAAGGCGGCACAATTTATTAGAAGTCTCCGGTGCTTTGACCTGAACCAGCACGGCGTCTCCGGGACGGTATCTGTCGCTCGGAAGGTATCCTCTTAGCGTTCCTTTGCTTTGCTCTTTTAATATTACGAAGGCCGAGGAAGTGTTTTTAATAAAGTCGCCGGTCCTTCCGGCATAAATACTGCCTGCGGCAGGTTGGGTCTTTGTTATATCTGAATATTCAGTGAGTTTTCCGTTTTCAAATAATGCGTAACGTAAAGCACGTGCGCCTTCGGAAGCTGCGTCCAAGATTGGGCCCGGATCATTTCGATATTCTAAATACAGCCTTGTATCAGGCCTGCCGGAATATGAAGTATCTGTCATTCGAACATAGTCTCCGCAAGTTTAAAAGCGAATAGTTTGTTCATTTCCCTGTCGGGATGATTTACGTAATTTGCGAGCAGTTCCGTGGTATTAACGCCGTTTTTCTCCATTTTTTTCCAGAGAGAATAGCAGTCGCAAACTTTAACGTTTTCCCGCTCGCACAGTTTAACGGCTTCCTCGATATATTTATCGAGGATCCCGTCGTTCTGTATCGAGGCCAGCCCGGCGGCGACGTTTCTGCCAAGTTCGAAATTAAGATTGGGGCTGACGTGTGTACACATCGTATTCGGAGTCATAAATATAATTTCGATATTATGTTCTTTAAGCGAAACGAATATCTTGTTTAAAGCGGACGTATATTGTCCGATCCCCTGAAGCCCGAGTCCGGAATCGTTGAGCCCGAAACACACGACAACGAGATCAGGTGAATATCTTAAAACGTCGCGCTCGAGCCGGTTAAAACCGTTGGGCGCGTTGTCTCCGCTAATACCTGCGTTGATTATATTGACAGTCGCGGAAGGATACAGTTTTGTCAATATTTGTCCGAGATAAGTGTGGTATGCGGAATTCCGGTCGAAAACGGTCTCGATCCGCCCCGGTTCGATCTCGTATATTTCAAAGCAGCCCTGCGTTACGCTGTCGCCCAGAAAAGCGATCGTAGCGGCGGGTTTACCGAACAGATCTTTTGACTTCTCAGATATTTTTTGTATGATTTTCATAAAATGCCTCAAAAAAGAACCGCCGGCGAAGCAGCGCATTATTCAGCGAATATATTCGATCATAAAATCATCGGTAACGTCTTTCACGCTTACGCGCAGGACTGACGAATCTGTCACAAGCCCCACCTGGTCTTCAATAAACCCGATGGCTACTTTATAGGTTCCGATAAAATTCAAGCCGGCGAGGAAGTCTTCGCTGCTCATCTCCCCCGGGATCCGGACGGTCTTATTAACGAAATCGATCTCAAAAGTATCGGAAGTGAACGTCATACCGCGGATGTAAAGCTCGGCGAACTGGACCCATTTATTCAACATGTTGTTGTCAAAGAAATAGTAACGAACAACTTCCACCGGCCCGATATTTATATTGTCCGTCGTCTCATCCGAAATGCTCTTGGTGCTGCGGTCAACGACTTCGGTAAATTCATCGCTTCCCGCGAGTTTGACCGCAACTTTATAAAAATAGATCTTATTTAAGGTGTACCACCAGTTATCGAGGCGGTTAATATATACAGGAACGCTGAAATTAATATCGAGCGTGAGGTCAAGGTCGTTGTTAAGTACTGACCAGTACGTCCTGTCGTCGCTGTCAAAAATATTTGCCAGCACGTTGTCCTTATATCCCGGATTCGCGTCGTCGGAAAAATAGCACAGATCCCGGACGCTTCCGTTTTCTTTATCGAGATAGTTTTTAAATTTAAGAGAATCCGTCTCCGGCCGCGGCGTAGGAACTTCGGTCGGTTCAGGAGTAATGACCTCGGTAGGCTCTTCAGTCGGCACTTCAGACGGGGCATCCGTCGCCGGTGCTTCGGTAATATCAGGTGTAGTAGCAGTATCGTCACCGCTCGGTGAAGGTTCGGACGTTGCGGGTTTAAGCGTCTGCGGGTCGATCGCGGGATCGTTCTTATCACCTATGTTGCATCCGACTGCACAGCTCACGAACAGAGCTGCGGCGATAAACATAATCAAGGCTTTTTTCATAGTATCATACCTCCGGGAAGTGATCTGAGCGCTTCTATGATGCCTTTCGGTGAATTCTCACTCACTTCTAAAAGCGCTCCGGGATCGGCGATAAACTGCGGATAATGCGCATCAGAAGCATGGATAAGCGTATATTTTTTCATAAACGGGAATTTTTCATACAGTGCGTCCAGATCGCATTCGTATGAAATTTCGGCAAATTCAAGCGGATAATCAAACGGCATGGCGCCGAGATTGGACAGCACGCTGAATGAATCGCGGTCAACGTGAGCGGGATATGCAATTCCGCCCATTTCAAGTACCATCGGGATGGCTTCGTCGATACTGAGACCGGTAGGAGAAAGAAGCATATTGGGATAATATCCGAGTATCTCGTCGTTCTCGTCCATTATCACCTGCTCGCCGAAGATCTCGGGTTTATTCGGTATCTGAGTATATGACTCTGTGACGAGCTTCTGGAATTCATCAAGTTTTTCGAGATCCGGAAAAAGGCATACAACGTGTACTTCCTCGACAGTCTCAAGTTCCATTCCGGGGACAACGGTTATGCCGTATTCTTTTCCGGCTCTGACAGCCGCAGGAACGTTGAGTGTGATATTGTGATCGGTGAGGGCAATGGCATCCAGGCCTCCCAGAGCGGCGAGTCCGACCAGATTAGCCGGCGTCATTTCCATGTCGCCGCAGGGCGACAGACATGAATGCATATGCAGATCGACACGGATGCCAAACTTTTCCATAGTTCAAATATTACCGTTGATGAGGTCGTGCGTTTTAATAACCGCGTCAGCGGCACTGAGTTCAGTAGCAAGGATCGTGATACCCTTCTCGTTTGCTCTTTCGGCGAGATTGTCATAAATCTCTACGCCTTCGGGAATAACGATACACGCAACGTCTACGAGTGAAGCGACGGCAAGGATATTGATATTGTTCATTACCGTTACCCACATATCTCCGCTTTTTGCATGCGATATGACCCAGCTGAGCAGGTCGCAGGCGTAGAAACCTGTGATCTCGCGCTCGCCGTCGCCGGTTAAAATTGAAAAGCCGAGTTTTTCAGCAACTTCTTTAACAGTCATTTAAAAAGTACCTCTTTTCGATAATTATAGCTATCTTCCTTCTGCTTTGTTATCAAGCGTAGGAGGAAGCAGTCCTTCCAGTTCCATCATTTCTTTAGCGAGATTTCTTACGCGGTCTTTAAGGACAAAGACGCAGTCCGTAAGTTTTGCCTTCCCGCGGACAATATCTTCCGAGAGAGCTCTGCACGTGGGTGCTCCGCAGGCGCCGCAGTCGAGCGCGGGCAACATCTTGTAGAGTTCGTCCATGTCTCTTAGTTTCTGCATCGCTTTAGTAATATCTTCGTCCAGTGTAGTGACGTCGATATGTTCCGGCGCACATTCGAATTCTGTATTTTCCAGTTCGACATCGGACACCTCATTAAGGAGTTTTGGAAGCATCGATTTGAACCGGAAGTTACGGGTCCTGGCCACGTACATATTTTCGACGGTAAGCGGTCCGCCCAGGCAGCCTCCAGGGCATGCAGCGGCTTCAATAAAGTCCACGTCTGTAAGCTTATCGTCTTCAAGCTGTTCAAGTATTTTAATTACGTTCTGGACGCCGTCAACATATAAGATATTATCCGATTCGATCCCTTTGGCTTCGCCGCCGATCGTTGCCCATCTCACTCCGCTGAAGCCGGCCTGTAAAATGTTGAGCGGCTCCTTTATTTTTCCCATCTGTTTGAGCAGTTTAAAATATAAACTTTTAATGGAAAAAACGCCGTTGACCGCCGATTTACTGACCTCGATTGGATTTCTGACGCTCGTCATTTTAGCGGCGCAGGGGGAAATAAAGAACACTCCGATCTCGTCAGGCGTTACCCCCGGATTCTTTTCGCAGAATTCGCGCCTTGCGTTGTCCGCGGAAACTTCCATTGGAGATTTTATAGGCATGATCTGCGGGATAAGGCTCGGGAATCTTACCTGTATAAGCCGGACGATCGCGGGACATGCGGAGGAGATCATCGGCCTCGTCTCTTTGTTTTTATCCAGATAGATATTGCTGGCCTTCGTTACGATCTCAGCGCCTCTTGCAACTTCGTAAACGTAATCAAAACCGATCATTTTAAGAGCGGTCATGATCTTATCGCGTCCGAATTTTGAAATATCGTACTGAAGATACAGCGTAGGCGCCGGAAGTGCGATCGTATATTTGAAATCAGCCATCTTTTCGAGCGGATCGGTAACGGCCACTTTCGCTTTATACGGGCAGGTACGTACACATTCGCCGCAGTCGATACAGCGTTCTTTCATTATTCTCGCTTTTCCGGACTGTACGCGGATAGCGTCCGTAGGGCACTTTTTAATACAGTTGGTGCAGCCTTTGCAAAGTTCTTCTTCTAATACGATAGAATGAAAATAGTCACTCATTATTTCAATACCTTTATCAGCGGTTCAAATATACGATCAGTGTGATCTTCGTGCCTACGCCAACTTCTGATTCGACGTACATTTCGTCAGAATACCTTTTCATATTCGGAAGTCCCATACCGGCGCCGAAGCCCATTTCCCTGACAAGATTGGAAGCAGTTGACCATCCCGGCTTCATAGCATCTTCTACGCACGGAATGCCGGGGCCGTTATCGGATATGACGACTTTCACCATCTCCGGGGTGATCTCAACGTCAGCAAATCCGCCGTTCGCATGAATTACGGCATTGATCTCAGCTTCATACATTGCGATCGAAATGCGTTTTATCAGTTCAGGATTTACGCCCAGGCGGGTAAGTGTCTTCTTTACTCCGCTCGAAGCTTCGCCGGCAGTTGTGAAATCTTCCGCGTCAATATCATAATGCAGCTTTACGGTACTGTCGCTCAATTCCACACCCCCCTGCCTTTTATGCCGTTGCTGTAAAGCAGGCCGCAGCAAATGAACAGCGGCTGCTGGGTAGCTAAAACGGTAATGCCTTTTTCTTTAGCAAGTTCAATGACCGATTCTCCCGGAACTTTTCCTCTTACGAAGCAGAGCACTTTAATGTCCATCATTTCGGCAGTACGTACTACCTGAGGATTTACAAGTCCGGTGCAGAGAATTACGCTCTCTTTAACAAACGCCATAACGTCGCTCATAAGATCGGCGCCGCAGCCGGAATATATTTCCAGATCCATGTTCTCCTGTCCGGTAAGAACTTCCGCGTCAAGAATTTTGACAATTTCACTAACTTTAAGCATATTTAACCCCTTTCAAGCATATCGTGCAATCTGTTTGCAGTGTTTTCATAAATTGATCTGTATTTTTCTAGTTTAGCGCGTTCGCCTTCCACGACCTGCGCCGGAGCTTTGTTAACAAAGTTCTCGTTGGATAGTTTTGAGGAAATGCGGTTTATCTCGTTTTCGAGATTCTGCTTTTCCTGTGTGAGTCTCTCGATCTCTTTTTTGATATCGATCAGTTCCTCGAGCGGCATAAAGAGCGAAGCATCCGGAAGAGAAATTGACGCCGCGTCTTTCGAAATGCCGGTATTGTCCCTCTGGACCGTAAGGCCCGCGCAATATCCCAGATTCTTCAGGATCGGCTCGCATTTTGAAAGTATTGCCGCTTTTGAAGCGTCTGTCGTAACAGCGATCACGTGGGCTTTTCGCGAAGAAGGAACTCCCATTTCATGACGTATGTTTCTGATCTTCTTGATCGCATCAATAATAAAGTCGATGGCTTTTTCTTCTTCGGGATATGAATATTTATCGTTCGCCTGAGGCCAGCTGGATATCATAATGCTTTCAGCGTCTTTGTAGAGCTTCTGATAGATCGCTTCTGTGACGAAAGGCATGAACGGATGAAGCAGCTTCATGCATTTAATAAGCACTTCGTTAAGTACGAACTGAGCTTCCAGACGGTTATCTGCCGCAGAATCGAACAGCCTGGGCTTAACCATCTCGATGTACCAGTCACAATAAACGTCCCAGACAAAGTCGTATACCTTCGAAAGCGCCACGCCGAGCTCGTATTTTTCGAGGTTCTCGGTGACTTCGGAAACGAGCCTGTTTGCAGATGAAAGTATCCATTTATCTTCGATCGTGAACTTCGCAGGGTCGACTTTGGTGAAGTCGGGATCTTCGTCGAAATTCATCAGCACGAAGCGGGTGGCGTTCCAGATCTTATTGGCGAAATTACGCGCGGACTCAACTTTCTCCTGGAGATAGCGCTGGTCGTTGCCCGGGCTGTTTCCGGTGATAAGCGAGAACCTGAGCGCGTCAGTGCCGAACTGATCGATAACTTCGAGCGGATCGATACCGTTGCCGAGCGATTTCGACATCTTCCTGCCCTGCGAGTCCCTGACGAGGCCGTGGAAAAGTACGGTCTTGAACGGTACCTCGCCCATCTGTTCGCAGGCTGAGAATATCATTCGCGCGACCCAGAAGAATATGATGTCGTAACCGGTGACGAGCACGTCGGTCGGATAGAAATATTTCAGGTCGGGAGTTTCGTCAGGCCAGCCGAGCGTCGAAAACGGCCAGAGCGCAGAGCTGAACCAGGTGTCGAGTGTATCCTGATCCTGCGTTAATTTCGTGCTGCCGCAGCATTCGCATTTTTCAGGTGCTTCGCGCGAAACGTTGATGTGGCCGCATTCGTCGCAATAGTACGCGGGAATACGGTGGCCCCACCAGAGCTGACGCGAAATACACCAGTCCTGAATGTTTTCCATCCAGTTATAATACGTTTTTGCGAAACGGTCAGGGACAAACTTGATTCTTCCGGAGCGCACGGCGTCAATAGCAGGCTCTGCTAAAGGCTTCATTTTTACGTACCACTGGTTCGACACGAACGGTTCGAGCACCGTGCCGCAGCGCTGACAATGTCCTACGTTGTGTTTATGCGGTTCGATCTTAACGAGCAGACCTTCCGCTTTCAGATCTTCAACTATCTGCTTTCTGGCGGCGTAACGCTCCATTCCTGCGTACTTTCCGCCGTTCTCGTTGATAAAGCCCTTATCGTCCATGATCCTGATCACAGGCAGATCATGGCGCTTACCCACTTCGTAGTCGTTGGGATCGTGAGCCGGAGTGATCTTCACAGCGCCGGTACCGAAACCGAGCTCTACGTAATCGTCCGCGATCACGGGTATCTCTTTATTCACGAGCGGAAGGATCAGCATCTTTCCGACGATATCCTTATACTTTTCGTCTTCCGGATTCACGGCGACAGCGACGTCTCCCAGCAGCGTTTCAGGTCTCGTCGTAGCTATCGTAAGCGCACCGGAACCGTCCGCGAAAGGATAGTTGATATGCCAGAAATATCCGTCATCTTCACTGTATTCGATCTCGATGTCGGATATAGAAGTATTACAGCAGGGACACCAGTTTGTTATCCGTTCCCCTTTATAGATGAGACCCTTATTATACAGTCTTACGAACACTTCTCGGACAGCTTTCGAAAGGCCTTCATCCATCGTGAAACGCTCTCTGGACCAGTCGCAAGACGAACCCAGCGACCTTAACTGAGTGACGATCCTGCTTCCGTATTTTGCTTTCCAGTCCCATGCGCGCTTTAAGAATTCTTCGCGACCGATCTGCTCTTTTGTAAGACCTTCTTTAGCAAGCGCGTCAACGATCTTAGCTTCCGTGGCAATACTTGCGTGATCCGTTCCGGGAAGCCACAGCGCCGAGAAGCCCTGCATCCTCTTGAAGCGGATAATAATATCCTGCAGCGTCTCATCAAGGGCGTGACCCATATGGAGCTGTCCTGTTATATTCGGAGGTGGAATAACTATAGTAAACGGCTTCTTATCCGGATCAATCACACCCTTAAAGTAACCGTTTGCTTCCCAGTTCTCATATATTTGCTTTTCTACTGTACACGGCTCGTAAACTTTAGCCATGCTCTCCCCTTTGTTCATAAGAGCACAAGGCCTCCCAAATATTATTTTGTATATGTTACACCTTTTG